>Ga0307515_10011245_pt1 | contig 16995 bp, 6 predicted proteins | sample 17_EM_MG_FD_194513 | JGI IMG/M metagenome (GOLD analysis project Ga0307515, IMG submission 194513) | Populus trichocarpa ectomycorrhiza microbial communities from riparian zone in the Pacific Northwest, United States - 17_EM | ecosystem: Host-associated > Plants > Roots > Unclassified | place... | reverse complement strand
AAATGCGCCTCCACCCCGGGGACCCTCCACCCCTCCAACCACTCCAACACCTCCCTCACACCCCGCAACACCTTCCTCCCACCCCCCTCCCCTCAAAACAAGAACACATACCGCCAGCCCCACTCCCCAGCCCTTCCCCCTTCTCCCCAAGCCCTCCACGCCCTCCCCCTCAAGACACCAAACCCACGCTTCACACCCCGACCCCCACCCCGTCTTCTACCCTGCTGCTACCTCTGCACCACCCAGCGCCGGCTCGAGCAGCTCGCGCAGCCGCGGAAGGGAGGGCGCGACGGCGTGCTCGCGAAGCGCGGCTGCGGAGGAGTGAGAGGGCTGACGAAAGGCAAGACGCAGTGGGCGCGGCGCCAGGAGGGGAGGCCGGCGAGGGGGAGGGCGGACGTGGCGGCGTGCAGGGCGAGGAAGTCTGGGGGGAGGAAGGAGGCGGGGGATGGGGGTGGGGAGGACGACGCAGGGGAGGGGTTTCGGAGTTGCTGGCGGATTGCTGCTTCGATGAGGGCGGTGTAGGCTGCGTGGGCGCTGGTGGGTAGGGCGATCGACGGCGCTGGGGGGAGCTGTGAGTGCTGCTTTGGCGGCATCGAGGGGCCTTTGGGGTGCCGGGACTGGGCTTGTTCGGCTTGCCTTTCGGGCAGCGAAGGCGGGGTGGGAGGTGCACTGCTAGTTCGTGATGTGGCTTTTGTGGGTAGGTGCCGTCGAGGCCGCAGCGCTCGACTAGAAACGGCCAGAAGTCTATAATGTCGGCCGGCTCTGTGATTCCCGGGTCGGCTGGGCTCTTTTCTTTGAGGCCTAGAAGTCTCTCGAGGTGCTTGGTCAGCGCTGTGCGGATTCTGGGGGCATCTCATGAGCGAGGGATGTGCCAGTTAGCAATCAAGTCGTCGAAGTGTGCGTACAGGGTGGCGTAGTTGTGGTCGAGGACGGAGTTGCGGTATCGTGTAAGCGCTAACAGGACTTCATCTTCAATAGGTAGGTCTAGAGAACCGGTTGGAGGGCCATCGGTCTCGATGCTGTTGAGGGTGAGGGTTGAAGGATCATTCTTGAGATCAGAGATTTTGCGGATGTTGGAGGTTTCAGGTCCCATGTCAGCCTCTTGTAATTCTGGCGAGGTGGAGTAACCACATTTATGTTTGATATGAGTATGTTGTGGCTTTTTCTTCGCGGCTTGACTTGGCCCTAGAGTAGGTGAGTTGTGAAATGAGACCGATGAGACCGAATAGCGAATACGTTTGGCCGTGCTGTAACCTGGTGGATTCTACAATGGGTGGGGCGGTGGATGGCGCTTCCGCTTTGTCGAACTCTTATGTTGGTACAAAGGCTCTGGCTCTGACACCAGAGTGGTTGAGTAGCTGTACTCGGGTACCGGAGGTTTCATTGCTGAACAAAGTCCTCGCCGCAGTAGGCTATGTCGGGTGGGACGAGAGGAATAGCAGAGGTAAGAGCTCGAAAGGCAGAGTAGATATCAAAATTGAAGAGGTATGAGTATCGTTAGTCTAGTCTGCGAGATTTTATTGCGACGGGTACGTTGCTAGTAATGAAGTGTCATAAATGAGGAATTCTGGTGAAACTGACCAATAGCGCGCTTAGGAAGACTAAATGTGAATGACGTGTTGCTTGCGGTAGAGGTGTGAATTAGTTTGTTGTGAATAGAAGGAACAATAGAATAAGAAATGGCCGCCTAGTCACCGCTCACTAAATTCTTAGACTCTCTTTGGGCCTTTCTTTCTTTTCTTCTCCACAGCAGAATTAACACAACCTAGTCAGCCGTGACAGACTCCATCAATTGCTACCATGCCTGGCATGCCCTCGAGAAGGTTCAGCATTGGCGAAAGCTCAAGCTATCGTCGCCGATGGACAGCTAGTCATATAAGATCCAAGAGTACTGATGAATCTCTCCAGGCTGACCTTTCATCGTCGTTGATACAGCATCACATGAGGCACCGGGTCAAGTCCGCCTTAGAAACAGATCTTTCCATTCATGCCAATACAGGCCTCGCACATATTCAGTCAAAACACTCGTCTCAGCTCGCAACCGACGAAGCTGTTGATATCTCCCGAGCCTGGCTTTCCGAACCACTCCTGGTCCCTGATTTAGAGCTATCGCGAATTTTGGAGATTGAGGAATCTACGAAATGTTCAGCTCCACTAGTTTCGGGATCTGTCTGCTACTTCAGGTCCTGGACGTTGTACGCGTGGCGGCTACGCCAAATAGTGGCTGGCTTAATCTTTAAAGGCTTTCCTGATGTCGACCTGAATCGGAGTTCCTTACCACCATCGTAATACCGTCTGACGACCTAGATCGTCTATACGAACTATGTCTTAGTTGTCTCTTAACTTATGACTAAATGTCTCATCGAATGTCTCATTACCTATTTTCTATTACCTATTTAGACCTACCTAATATATATAAGAGAGCTTCTAGAGCCCTTTTTAATAGACAGAGTTCTTATTCTTAATTATCCGTTTAACAGTTATAAGCCTAGGCTATTTACTATATTATCTTTAATTTAAAGCCTTTATTTCTATTTATTTCTATTATTATCTTAATTATAGATACTTATAATAACTTCTTAATAAAAAACCCCTCCTGTTATTATATTATCCGTTATCCTTATACGTCTAAATAATTAGGATAAATAGATTAAGATTATTAAGTTAAAAGCAAATAATAATTGTTTTTAGAAGTATATTAATATATTAATACCTAGGACCGATTTACTATAGCTTAAAGAACTTATTTAAGCCTTACTTAAGGATGCTAATAGCTAGGGAAAGATAAAGCTCGTAAAGCTAGATATAAAAAAAGAAGGAGCTCTATATACTTAAAGCTAACTATAAGAATAATATAAAGCTATATAGAAAATAGCTATTAGCTTTTAATATATTATATAGTTATATCCTAGGCTTTATTTTAAATACTTACCTTATTTATATATTTAAATATACCACTACCTATAATATTTTAGTATCTCTTAAGTAGAGAATTACTCTAACTAATAGCGCCTAAAAGTTTTAAGTTGCTACCTAGTATATAAAGCTTAAGAGGGCGCCTTAAAACCAGAACTTTAAGGTCTAATTATAGGAGTAAAGATGGTATATACTAAGTATAAGGAGCTAGACCTACCTAAGGTAAATAGTAATTATTTAGTAAAAGACTTTATATATATAGTTAAGTTAATTATACTAAGCTGGTTAAAATATTAGAAGAATTAGCTTAAAAGGCTTAAGTAGAAAAAGAAGACGCTTTCTACCTTTTTTAAACTAGTTAAAATATACTAAAGCCACTATTATATAGAGCTTGCCTAAAAGGGTAAAACCCTATAAAAAGGATCCTTTAGAGTTACCTTTAAGGATAAGTTACTAAATTTAAAGCCTAAATTAGGGCCTTAATTATTAGCAGATAAGTAAAAGAAGAAAAGGTAACTACTACTAGAGTACCTATATAAAAAACATTACTACTATAATAAATGCTAGTATATAGTAGAGTTAATTCCTTACCTATCTATTATAGGACACCCCTATAATACCTTATATACGTCTACCTATTTTTACTAACTTAGCAACTAAAGACCGACTACGAGACGGCAATTTAATAGCAATCTGTGGTAATCTAATGGTAACCTGCCGTATTCTACTATATTTTACTAAGTTTTACTAAGTTTTACTAAATCCTGCTAAGTTCTGCTAAGACTACTACTTAAATCCTATTCTACTCTATATACGTATTAATTAAGCAACTAAGTCCATAATATATACCCTTTATTTTTAATTTCCTACCTTCTTTTTTTATATAACGTCTTAACCTCCTTATATAGTTTATATATATAGCTTAATAATATCTACTTTACTATATATTATCGCCGCTTATACTTACTCCGTAATACTACATTACATTAACTACTTATACTACTATTAATATATAGAATAAACCTAAAACTCCTATAACGGCCGCCAGTATTATATCCACACTTTAAAAATAATTAGTAGGGATATAGAAGTCCTTTATAGACACCCTTATATAAAACTAAGCTATTTTAAATTAAGAATAAGCTAAATAAGAACCATAACACTAGTAATTAATTAAGGACCTCTAAGAAGAAATCCGTACCCTTAAGATGCCTACACTAGGACCTTAAGACCGAACGCTATCTTTAGAGATAAATACGTAGAATATAAGCTCCGAACCTATAGTAGTCTCTTACTCTAAGCTAACTACTATACTATAACGATTTAAATAATTACTAAATCCTCTAGTATTTACTAGTAAATAATAAGAGCTTTAATTAAGCTAACTAGTAACGCTAACCGCTACCTAACTAAAGCTAACAAACTCTGTTACGCCCTAAGTTAACTAGGAAGAAAAATAGCTAACCTTATTAAACCTCTTTAGCCGAACTTAGTATAAAGCCTAGTTATACTTCTTAAAGCTATATATAGTAACCCGAACTACTAAACTACTACTTAAAGAAAAATAAACTATATAGCTAAAGGAACGAAAAGTTTCCTAGTATACTTTTTTTTTAAATTTAACTATTATATAAAGGAAGCTAGCTAGAACAACTCTATACTAATTAACAGCCTTATTAAATCCCTAAGCCCTAAACTAAAAACTTCCCTAATAGGCATAGACCTACTAGGAGCCCTTAATGCCTGCGTAAACGTTATTAATAAACGGTATAATAATATACTACGCCTAATACCGAAACACGCTCCTTAATATAATATAACAGCCCTATAAATATCTACTAAGTTATCTTAGCTTAAGCGCCCTAACGCTATAGATATTAATACTAGGACCCTAGGATATACCCTACTAGGGTCCTCTAAATAAGAATAACGCATTAAGCTAGGCCTTTACTTTAAATATAAAAGTAACTTCTACCTCTTTAATTACTGCTCCGTCTCTATGCCTAAATATAATTTATAAACGGCTAATACTAGTAACCGTCTACCGTATTAATCTTCTGGTTACTATTCCTAATCTTTACCTAGTTTTAGCCCTATAATTAGTAAGCACTACTTATAAGGGCGAAGCTATAACTAATATTCTATATAAACCCCTTCCTACTTACCACTAAAAGGCATGTCTTAAAGTTAAGTCGCTCTCTAAAACGGCTCTGCCTTAGGATCTTATTAAATACTTTAGATATTATAAACTTTAACTTTTAGGATTATAGCATAACCGTTAACTATTATCTTTAGTAGAATAATTGATAGGCTAATACTTAAGTCTTAATTAATACAGGAGCTAATAGTATAGGATTTATTAATAAGATCTTTGCGTAAAATAATAGTTTTACCCTAACCCCCCTTAACTAGTATATTAACGTATTTAGATTTAATAGTAAACGTACAGTCTTAAGCTAAATTATTTATATAGTATACCTAAGACTCTAATACCTAAACTACAAAGAACTGATTAAGCTTTTTATTACTACCCTAAGTTGCCTAATAATCCTTAAATAACCCTAGATAAAGCTATATAAGGTAACTATTAATTAAAATAACCTTAAGCTTCTATTTACCGCCTCCCATTATAGGCGAAAGTGCCTTATAACTCGCTGCTTAGACCTTAAACTAAAATCTAAAAATTTCACTAAGATTTACTAGTCTAAAATTTCTACTAACGTCTACCCTATATCTAAGAAGTCCACCTAATTTTACTAGTCTAAGAATTTTACCAAATTCTACTAATATAAGGCTTCTACTAATATCTATTAAAGATCTAAAATTTTTACTAAACCCTATAAATAGACCCTAAGTACTATACTACCCCGCGCTAAATAAAAGCTTAAGCTTACTATATAAAAATACTAGAAGGACTAGTACTTTACTATAAAGAGTATACTTAAAGAACCTAAACCTAAATCTAATATTAACTCCGTACCTAGTACCGAACCTAAAATTAAGTAAGGAACTATATAAGAAACTATAGACGACTAGAGCCTGCTTAACGCCTTAGATATCCACATAATTAGAGCTACCTCGCTAGTGCGACTTGCTAAGAAACCTAAATATATAATCTTTACTATTACTATAGCTAATATTAAAAAGGCCTTAGCACCGAAGAAGTATATTAACCCTGCTATAAAGGTACTGTAACGGCGCGCTACCTGCCAAATTCTACTATATTCTGCCGACCTGCGATTGGCCCGCCTAAAGCTAGCGCCTTGGCGGCTTACCCTATATATTTGTTTACATCGGTCCTAGCGACCTCTTTTCCTTCTCTTTAGCTTAGTATCTTTGTAAGATAGCATTCTATAAGCTTCGGTTTAGAAGCATTTATATAAGCCGTTATATTATACTAAGCTCTCCCTACCTTGCCTGGGAAGGCCCTAATAATATCCCACCCTAAAGAAACTTCGTCTGCAACGACGCATTAACGCGCTATACTTAGACATTAAAACAACTCTATATTACCTGGGAAGGCCTAGATAATATTCTACCTTATAAGCTAGACAGGACCGGACCTGTACCCCTAGAATTAAAACTAAAGCGTATAATACTAACGAACCTTAGGAAGCTAATAATGGCACCTAAAGTAAGCTTATCTAAGAGAGCTGCCTCTACCCAAGAGGAACCTAAGATCCAATTAGGATGAGAAATTGAAGACAATAATGACGTCGTAGACGTACGCGAGTAGATTTACGCCCTCGTAGCCAGCCAGGAAGCCGATTATCTTAAAGCGAGAAATATACAAGAGATCCTATAAGAGATCTTAGAAAGCCTTACGGCCCTATAAAATAGCCCGGCTTCCCCTTTTTAAAGCCCTAGCCGACCTATTTACTCTACTAAATATAATACACTAGAAAGTACGGATATAATAATAAAGTAATTAAAGTCTATTAAGCTTCCTAACCCCCTACCACTGTCTAATGGGATAGACCCTACCTTTAAGAATTGGAGGATTTAAGTATGAGAAAAGCTCCGTGTTAACCATAACTATTTCCTTTTTAAAGAAGCTAAAATGCTCTACCTCTTTGGTCGAACTACTGGGGACGCCTAACGTCACCTTTAAGCCAAGTTTAAGGACGACTTCCCTATCCGATTTATATCTGTTAACGAGATAATATAGTACCTAGCGGCTATTTATATTAACCCAAACAAAGTATAGGATACCTATTATAACTATAATTGCCTAATAATAAAACTAAACTAACCCTTTACTAAATTCTAAACTTAATTCCTACACCTTATAGGAGAAGGCTAGGTTCCCCTTACTAACAATCCAGCTATAAGAAAAGATCGCTATAACCTTAGATAACCTACTAACCCATAAAAGGCTCGCAGCTCGTTGCCTATTATTAGACTTAGAACTAAAGTAGATTAACGCCTGCCCTAATTAACAGAAGCGACTCCGTAACGATTAGAACTTGCTAGCTATACTTATAGGAGCTAAAGCAGGAAGACAAGTTACGCCTACTCTTATACTAAAGGCGGTTATAACTACGTACTAGCGAGCTTTGCCTAACCAGTTACGTACCACGCTATTAACTAGTATTCGCCGCAATACTCTAATTAACCTTACCTTAGCTATATGCTATAACTGCGATAAGTAGGGTTACTTTACCTCGTCCTGCCCGGAGCTAAAGGATATAGGCGATATTAAGGAGATAGAGGAAGGAGAAATGCCTAATAAGTCGGGAAAAGAAGAACCCTAGGGAAAGACTTCCCCTTAGGGTACCCTATCGATCTTAAAGAGATTAGTCTTAGTTAGTTAATAGGTAGAAAGCATTTTACGGTTTTATATATAGTATCTCAAAATGGATATAGAGTTAATATAACCGCCCTTATTAACACTAGAGTAAATAGCTTCGCCTTTATAAATACTGCCTATATAAATAATATTGCCAAGTTTCTAAATGCAGAAGCCATCCGATTAGAGAAGCCTGTCTAGGTAAAAGGCTATAACGGCCAAGCCGGTTAGCCTATTACCCACGTCTTAAAGTTATATATCGCTTTTAATAGACGATGCTAATATAGTATTCCCTTTTATATCCTAGACCTAGGGTCCTATAATATAATCCTTAGACAATAATAGATGTCCTATTTTAATATTTAGTTAAACGTGCGATAAAGACGGGTTATCTAGCCGGAGGATAGACCGAGGTTACCCTCCTTTATTAGGGAGATCTAAACTAACCGTAAGACACTAGCCGTAAGGGCTAATTCTACCTACTAGTAGGATGTCTGGGACCGTGACCTAGCCTTTACCTAAAAAGACGCCTGCCGTAAAGTTAGAAAGAACTCTATATTAATAAAGATACTCTCCTAAAGCGCTATATTTAAAGAGGACTCTACATATAAAAGCGGGATAGATAGTAACGTAAATAATATCTAAATCGTATAGATCTAACCAGTATAGAAAAGAACGTATTAATAGGATATAAGGGATAACCTCTAAAAGATGCAATAGGAGCTAAAAGGAGTAATAATAACACTAGTACCCCGGAAGTCCCTAAAGTTATATATACCCCTATTATTAGGCAACCCCCCTATAATAGATATCGCTATAATTAACGCTATAGCGTTCTACTTTAATATGTACCGGTAGGATAATAAGGTCTTTATAACGAGCCTATATAAGATTAACCAAATTATTAATAATAGAGAGGAAAGGCTAGCTAAGGAAACTAATAAGGAACTAGTCGAACGCCTCTTTTTTACTATTTATATAGACTACAAGGATGCATTCTTAAAGGCAGTTTTAGATAAGTTACCCCCCTACCGGACGTATAATTATAAGATTTAATTAGAAGCTAATAACTCGCTAGGCTATAGCCCCCTCTACTATTAATTAATGGATAAGCTAAAAGTAATAAAGTAGTACTTAATTAATAACCTGGATAAAGGGTTTATCGAGCCAAGTTAAGCCCCTTTTACTTCCCCTATCCTATTTATAAAAAAGCCTAATAGAGGCCTTTATTTTTGTATTAACTATTAAAAGCTAAATACTATTACTTAAAAGGACCAGTATTCTATTCCTTTAATTAACGAGACCCTTACACGTCTAAGTTAGGCAAAGATCTTTACCAAACTTAATATCCGCTAAGCTTTCTACTGAATTAGGATAGACCCTACATCTAAAGATTTAACAACGTTCCGTACCCGTTATAGTTTCTATAAATATAAAGTTCTTCCCTTTAGACTAATAAATGGACCGGCTATATACTAAAGGTATATAAATAACGTTCTTTTTAATTACCTTAACGAATTCTACACGGTATACCTAGACGACATTTTTATATACTTAGACGACGAACTTAAGCATTAAGTTTATATTAAGAAGGTCCTAAAGAGACTACAGAACGCGGGCTTATAAGTTAATATTAAGAAATGCGAGTTTAGGGTAAAACATATAAAATACCTTGGGTTTATTGTAACTATAGAAGGAATTAAGGTTAACCCTAAGAAGGTAGAGGCAATTTATAACTAAAAGCCCCCTTATATAGTAAAAGAAATCTAGTCCTTCCTTAGCTTTTATAACTTCTACTACTAGTTTATCCGTAACTACGGAATTGTAGTAAAACCTCTTATACGACTAACTAGGAAGGATATGCCTTTTATCTTTAATAATAGCTGCATAGAAGCCTTTAAAGAGATAAAGGATTAGCTTATCTCTTCCCTAGTCCTTTATTACTATAACCCAGACCTTAAATTAATGCTAGAAATGGATACCTCTAATAGGGTTATAGCGGGAATCCTATTATAGTTATATCTAGTCGGCGAATAGTACCCTATAGCTTTCTTCTTAAAGATAATAGACTTAGCTAAGTGTAACTATAAAGTACACGATAAAGAAATGCTAGCTATTATTTAATTACTCTCCTAATAGCGTACGGAGCTTAAAGGTATAAACTCTTAAGTTAAGATATATATAGATTACAAAGCCCTAAAGTACTTTATAACTATAAAGTAGCTTACTAAATAATAAGCCTAGTAGGCCGAAATACTTTCTTAATTCTTCTTTACGATTATATATCGTTCTAGTAAGCAAAACTCTAAGGCTAATGCCTTAACCTAAAGAGAATAAGATATAGGACCTTAGGATAAGCTAAAGACCTAATATTAAACGCGCGCCCTTTTCTATCTAGAATAGCTTAACTTACGGATCCTTAAGGAGCTAGACTCCTAGTAAAACGAGCTAGCACCAATAGAGGAGTCCTTAGATAAGCTAATAGGGCTAATTAACCGCCTCCTAACTATAAACCGCATGGCTGATACCCTAAGGGCCCTCCGCGAATAAGCCGCGAAAAAAGACCCCGATTTTAAGACAGAGGAAGGATTGCTCCTATACTAAGAGTAGCTTATAGTCTCTAATGTTAACAATCTATAGACTAAACTAATCCGCGAAGCTTATTGCTAAGTCTCTATAGCATACCCTAGTAAGAACAAGACCCGTAAAATTATTAACTGCCGCTACTACTAGCCGAGAATAGTTGTAAATATTAATTAATATATATGAAACTGCGAAGACTACTAAAGAGCTATAATCCCACGGGATAAGACCCTAGGACTACTTAAGCCACTCCCAATACTAGAGCGCCCTTAGTAGTATATCTTTATAGACTTTTATAAACTACCTAGGGACCGTAACGGATATAATATAGTTATAGTTATAGTCGACCGCTTTGGTAAACGCCTATTCTTAATTCCCTATTATAAGAATATCGATGCTAAAGAGGCAGCCTGGCTATTTGTCTATTACGTTTACTAAATCTACGGACTACTAGATACTATTATGTCTAATTATAGGCCATAGTTTATATTAGCCTTTTAGAATAAGTTTACCTAGATCCTAGGCATTAAGCTAAAGCTTTCTACGGCTTATTACCCCCAGATAGATAGTTAGATAGAGATTGTAAATTAGTACCTAGACTAGAGGCTTAGGCCCTTTATTAACTATTTTTAGGATAACTAGTTGGAGCTACTACCCTTAATAGACTACGCGCAAGCAACCCTACCCTACGACTCTATAGGGTTTGCCCCAATTTAGCTAAAAATGGGATACTTACCCTGTATAAGCTTTGACTAGAAAAGGCCAGAAGAACCCTAGACTGTATAAGAGAAGCTATCCTATACTAAGGCCTAATAGTATACCAAACGATTGGAGAAAGCCTAGATGGTAGCCCATAAGAACCTAAAAAAAGCTTAGAGGTTAATAGAATAGCAGGCAAATAAACACCGTCAAGAGCCCGATTTTGCCTCTGGCGATATAGTCTAGGTTATAATAAGGAATTAGAAGACTAAACGACCCAGCTATAAGCTAGACTACTAGATAGCAGGACCGTATAAGGTTCTTAAAAAGATAGGCAACTCGTATAAGATAAAGCTCCTAGATTTAATTAGGGTTTACCCTATTTTCTTACTAGATAAGTTACGGAAAGCTATAAACGACCTATTACCTAGATAAAAGAACGAGCCTCCCCTACTAGTTTAAGTAAACGGTAATAATAAATAGGAGGTTAATAAAATACTGGCCTATAAGATAGTATGGGGAACGCTAAAATACAATATCTAATAGAAGGGCTACGACCTTAACCCAACCTGGTACTATGCGTGGAACTTTATAGGCTACCCCTAAAAGCTTAGAGAATTCTATAACCAATACCCTAATGCGCCTGGACCCCTAAAGTACCTAGATAAATAGATGGAATGCTAGTATAATAAAGACGATAAGTTACCGGAAGAATATAAGGATAAAAACGCCCCAAAGCCCTAATATAGCTGTTTCTGCTAAATTCTGCCTTATTCTGCCGTTTTCTGCCAGTACTATAAAATTTCAGATATCCAAAAACTTTGACCGCCGGTTAAAGTTATCTAATTAGTCAGATTCGTGCTAAGACTTTTAGCGGCTACTCTTTCTGGCCTAGTGCTTCCACTTAGCCCTTAATCGCCCTTTATACTTAGTCTTAACGTACTTATATCCCCTTTATCTCCCTATCTTATATTTTATAATCCTATGTTTATAAGCCTAGTGCTACCCTATTTCTAACTAAGCCTAAGGGCAGGCTTTTATTCAAAGAGGGGGGTGATGTAACGGCGCGCTACCTGCCAAATTCTGCCAAATTCTACCGACCTACGATTAGCCCGCCTAAAGCTAGCGCCTTGGCGGCTTACCCTATATATTTGTTTACATCGGTCCTAGCAACCCCTTTTCCTTCTCTTTAGCTTAGTATTTTTGTAAGATAGCATTCTATAAGCTTTGGTTTAGAAGCATTTATACGAGCCGTTATAGGTACTAGTAAAGTACTATAACCGCCTAAAGGTATTCTTATAGGAAGCCGATAAGCTATTAGAACACTAATTATATAACTAAAAGATTGTACTTAAAGAAGGAAAGCAGCCTAGATTTAGACCCCTATACGGGATGTTTTAAAATAAACTCTAAGTGCTATAGAAGTATCTAGACAATAACTTAAGTAAAGGATTTATTAGAGTAAGCTTTTTACCTATGGCCGTATTAGTAATCTTTATTAAGAAACCGGGCGGCGGACTATACTTCTATATAAACTACTAAGCTCTTAACGCCGTTACTGTTAAGAACTAATATCTAATCCCGCTGATATAAGAGACGTTAAACTAATTAAGTAAGGCTCGCTTTTATATAAAGCTTAATATTATCTCTATATTTAACCGCCTCCGTATTATAAAAGGAGATAAATAGCTTACTATATTTCGTACTTAATACGGATTATTTAAGTACTTAGTAATACCCTTTAGCCTTATAAACACTCTAAGCTCGTTTTAATATTACGTTAATAATACACTACGTCCCTACCTAGATATCTTTTATACTGCTTATATTAATAATATCCTAATATATATTAATAACTTAACTAAATACCGGAAATATATATATTTTATTTTATAAGCCCTATAAGGAGCTAGTCTATAATTAGATATAGATAAATACAAATTTTATAAAATAGAAGTCCTATACCTTAGGCTTCTTATTTTTATAAATAGCATATAAATAGACTTAAAGAAAGTTAAAGTAATTATAAATTAGTAAAATCTTAAGAACGTTAAGGATATAAGAGCCTTTATAAGATTTGCTAATTTCTACTAACGGTTTATTAATAAATTCTCCGCCCTATTTTTACCCCTTATAGCTCTAATCTAAAAAGATAAAGCTTTTATCTTTAATAAGGAATATAAGAAGGCCTTTACTTACCTAAAGTGTGAGGTAAGAATGTAGATAGGGAGTCTAATGATAGAATAATAGGTATATTGTATAGACAGAGACGAATCCTTAAGGGAAAAGGAGGAGTCTGTGTGTAAAGTAGGAAGGGTTTTCCCTAGATATATGTAGAGCACATACCTTACGGGCGAGTTACCCCTAGGTTGCCCTAGGGTCGCCCGTACCTTACGGCTATATAATTATCTACTTAGGTTTTACCTAATAATGCCCCCTTTTTTAAAAAGGGTTGTCCCTAATCCTTTATATACTTAAGCCTTAATAAAACCCTATAAAAAACCTTAGTAAGGAAATTTTTTGGAGGGGAAAGAGCGTTTTAATTTTGCGTATAGAGAGATAGGTAGTATATATACACGGCGTAAAGATATTAAGGAACTTTAACTAGCGGTTAAAGTTGTCTAATTAGTTAGATTTACCTTACTAAGACTCCCCCGCATTTAACTAAGCTAGTAGCGATTTTATATACCTAGTATAGAAAATCCTAATTAGTCCATTTAACAGGTAGAGCTAGTAGAGCTTAATACCATCACCTAAATTTAGTAGACTAGAAATATTCTAAAGCTTACTTACGTAGGTAAGTCGCTAGTACCTTATAGGTAGGTTATAGGTTATTTATATGCAGCCAGATTCGTAGATAGTAAGGCTATATACCTATTAAATCCGCTATTAACCCTACTTTGGCCTTACGCTATACCGGCATAGCGCTGTATATACTTTATAGGTAGGTTATAGGTTATTTATATACAGCCAGATTAGGACGGTAAGGCTATATACCTATTAGACCCGCCACTAACTTATATTTTAACCTTATATATTATCTGCGTAGTATATACGTAGAATAGTATAAGTTATTAGTATAGGTTACTACTAGTAGGTTACTAGTAGGTTATAAACCTTAGTTAAATAGACCCCGGTTATAAATAGGCCTATTCTCTAATATATAAATAATCTGCTTAACTAGTATAGAGTAACGGACTAGGTCTAGGAAGGGTGCTTTTTAAATTAAGCTTCGTTGCTGGTATACGCCGTAGCCTTACCTATAAGTTATAATAATCGTTACTTATTCTTTAATCCCTTTAAATATCCTTTATTCCGCTTTAATATAGGTTATATTTTAATAGCGGCGTTTGCTTTTCGCCTACGCTTTAGCTGTAAGGCTAGGGTATCCCACTTACGGTACTTATCTAGTAGTTATTAACAATTCTTAAGTTCTCTCTTATACCTCTATTTATTATACTTATTTAGCTATCCTAGCCATTTAATAAGGTACTATGGTTATTTAGTATAATCTTAGTAGGTAATAATTGCTTCTACTTCCCAGCTGCCTTTTTTAAGCTCTTTTACTGCCAGGGGCTAAAACCTAGGGCGTAACCTATAAGGCTCTAGTAGGGAGATATAGAAGACTAGGTAGAGCTATACTATAGTAAATAGGAGCTCTAGCTTATATACTTACTGCCCTACGCGCTCTAAGATCTAAAACGGTCCTATAAACTTATAGTTAAGCTTTTTATAGGGACGTTTTGTGTAGATATTCTTAGAGGAGAGTAGGACTCGTTTATTAACGGCAAAGTGCTTAGCTAGGTGGTGACGATTATAGTATTTTACTTAAAGCTTTTAGGTATATATTATTGACGCCGCCGCTACTTTATATATAAGGCGTAGGCGTTATAGGTACGTCTCTATAAGTTAGATATTTGTTAACTTAGACTCCTCCCTACCTTATTAGGTATCTTAAACGCTATCCAAGACTCTGTTTAGGATATTTAGTAGCTAGCTATAGGCAAGCTTAATAGGGGAACGCTTTATTATAGTATAGACCTTAGAGTTATAGGTAAAAGCTGCTTCTTTAAGTAGGGAGGCCTAATTAAACTATTCTTAGTTCGTAAATATATATAGGTATACCTTAAGCTCCTAGTTCTAACGCTCCGTCTAACTATCTATCTATAGGCAGAATGCGGTACTAAGTTTATATTAAACGCGGAGATAGTAGCATATAGTGCTATAATACTCGCTTATAAATATACTACCCCTATTAGAGAGAATATTATCTAGAGGTCCTATTTACATAAAGACTCTAAATAAGAGTTCTGTAAGTTATATAGCATTAATTATTTTACGCACTAGATAGTAGCGTATTAGCTTTATAAAACGGTCTACAAGAATAAGGACAAAGTTATACTCTATACTATTAGGAGTCTTAGACTCTAAAAAATCCGTAATAAAGTTAAGTAAATAATGCCGCTAGGCTTAGGTAGGGGCCTAAAAAGGCTATAGCTTACTATAGAGTTTATAGCGGCGCGATTTGGAGCGTTAGTAGGTATTATAATTATTTAGGTATTTGCGGAGGTCCTAGGTAAGGCCGTTCTAAGTATACTTTTACGCGATTACCTTAAAAGTATAGTTAAAAGTATAGTGGCCGCCTATAGGATTGTCATAGTTCCGCTTAAGGATCTCCTATTATAGTAGTATATAATTTAGCACCTAGACCTTATTATTTTGCCTTAAGAGTCCTTAATTATTAAGGGTATAGTCCTTATTACTAGTAGGAACTCGTTTCTAGGTTAACTAATTATATATAAAGCGTATAAAGGCGTCCCTTTGTTATACTCTATAAATAAAATTAACTAGTAACTTAGGGGGTTATTCTATAAGCGCCGTTTTAGCTAAAGTAGCTACTACTACTTCTTGCTATAGTATAAGACTCTGCGTAAAGTCGGTATTAGTAAAGTAACGTATAATATATAGGTGACTTACTAGGTTATTATAGGGGACCGTAGCCTAGGCTAAGGGGTCTTCCCTAGGGTTAAGCGCTATTAGGTTAGTTAGAGTAGTCTTAAAGAGAATAGTAGGACGCTCTAGTCCGCCGGCGCCAAGTTTGTAAAGGTCACTTATATACTATACGTATACTACTTACTAGTTTAGTATAGTAGCACTAGAGCCGCCTATAAGGCCTATAACCTGCAATTTTTACTATAATATAGGCAGTATAGCATTAAGGATTATCCTCTTACTACTATCTTTAAAGCCTTTAGTATAATCCGGGCGCCAAAATAGTATATTAGCGGGATTTGCTTTACCTAGCTTATATTTAATCTTAAAATTAAACTTAGCTAGTTCCTTAGTATACCAGGCCTAGCGAGTAGATAAGCTCTTAGTAGTTATAAAGTACCTAAGATTATTATAATTGTAAAGCACGCGCGTTATATACGCGGCGTATTTAAGGTAATAGCGCTATATCTTAAAGTATTGCACTATAGCGAGTAGTTCTTTATTATACGTATTATACCGTACTTCTAGGCTAGTAAACTTCTAACTATAATAAGCGATTAGGTACTAGTGGAGTTAATTTCCCTACTCTAAAGGCTATAGAAGTATACCGCTATAAGCATAATTAGAAGCGTTAGTAATTACTATTAGGGTTAAAATAATAAAGTAGAGGAGCCTATATAAACGCAGCGCGTAGCTTATAGAACGCCTACTACGCGTTATTAGGCCAGGACTAGGGTTAATACCATTTAGTAGGCCCTTTTAACTTATTCTTTTTCTTCTTCTCCCTATCTAACGTTAGGTTGCGATATACCTATATAAGATATATATATAGGGGGTATGCGGTATCTAAGTAGTTTTAGATAAATCGCCTATAGAAGTTAGCAAAGCTAAGGAAAACCTAGATGTCTCTATAGGACTTAGGCTTAGGCCATTCCTTAATAGCTTTTACGCGGTTAGGGTCTATTATAATACCCCTAGGGGTAATAATAAAGCCTAGGAACTTAACGTTCTTAGTA
>Ga0307515_10011244_pt1 | contig 16995 bp, 10 predicted proteins | sample 17_EM_MG_FD_194513 | JGI IMG/M metagenome (GOLD analysis project Ga0307515, IMG submission 194513) | Populus trichocarpa ectomycorrhiza microbial communities from riparian zone in the Pacific Northwest, United States - 17_EM | ecosystem: Host-associated > Plants > Roots > Unclassified | place... | reverse complement strand
TATCTTTTTGCATGGCCGGTGGATACCAGCACTTGGAATTGGGCATGAAGTTTCACAACTAGTTTTTGTTAAGATTGACATTTAAAAGCGACAATTATACAAGTGCTTAGCGTACTTTTACTGTTTATCTATTCATAAATTATTATAAATTAGAATAGTGTAATGATAGAGTTATTTTTACCACATAAACTTATCAAGCATGCAATGGAGGGTGAGATTGTTTTTTTTATGAGATGTATTTGACATTAAAAAAATAATTAGAAATAAAATAATCAAATTCATATTTTGCTAGGATATGATAAGGCAGCAGACTGTAGGTTCCAGACACTGGGGCATGACATGATTGCCAAACACTCTGGGATTAGGCATGACTGTCATGCCCTAGGCACCAGGACCAGACTCGAGAGCCTGGTTGCATACCCGCTCGCCTCTACAAACCCGCACGCCTGGGTTTCTAGACTTGCTTGCCTCCATCTAACCCAAGTCTCTTGAAGGGTAAAATTAAAAATTATTATTGTTGTTGTTATTGTTGGTGGTGATGTTATTGTTATTCTTATTATTTTTATGATTATTAATATTATTCATATTCTTAACAACAACAACAACAACAATAATAGATTTGAAAAAAAAATTACTATTGAAGAAAAACCATAAATTTGATTTGAATGGTCAAATTAAAAACTATAATAACTTGGGTCAAACTTGTTTAATATTATTGTTTTCATTATTATTAATATTATTAATATAATTATTAAAAAAATTATTATTATTATTTTAAAAAAACCATAGATTTGATTAGAAGGGTAAAATAAAATATTATTATTATTCTTATTCTTATTATGATTATTATTATTAATAAATTTATTTGAAGGGTGAAATTAAAAATTATAAGAACTTGGGTTAGACATATTTAATATTATTATAAATATTTTTATTTTTATTATTATTAATAAATTATTAATAAAATATTATTATTATTGAAAAAAAACCATAGATTTGATTTAAAGAGTAAAATTAAAAGTTATTATTATTATTGTTATTATTATTAATAAATTTATTTGAAGAGTGAAATTAAAAACTATAAGAATTTGGGTCAGACATGTTTAATATTATTATTAATTTTTTTTAAAAATATCATTGCTATTGAAAAAAAATCATAGATTTGATTTGGAGGGTAAAATTAAAAATTATTATTATTATTACTATTATTATTATTATTATCATTATTATTATTAACAAATTTGAAGAAAAATATAAAAAAAATAATTTATTATTTTTTTTTAATTTTTTTTAAAAATATAGCATAACCGCTCGATAGTCAATTTTTAACTGTTGACCATGCATCTATGTTTTTTTATATTTTTAACTAAACCTTCTCAATAGACATTAATAAAACTTTAACGAACTTCCTAAAATAATTTAAAATTTTTTTAATTATGAAAGTATTTATTTTATCTTTTGAACATTAAATGGTCTCTGAACTACAAATATAGAAAACTAGATAGAATGATCTCTAGTTTTATTGGGGCTAAAAGGAATTATATATACTTGTCGCGGTAGCATAATTAAATACATAACACCTAATCAAAATTAGATCAAGTTAGTTATAGAAATCATACATGCAAACATTTTGAGCAACACACTAAAATTACCCAAATAAATTATATTAATTTCTTGGGAGCCCTAAAAAATCTGGAAGCACTCTATCTTATTTTTATTATTTTTTTCAACTTATTCAATATCTAATTTCTAAAAAATAAAAAAAATCAAGTAGATTGAATTTTCAATAGTATCTATTAAAAAATTCAGCTAAAAATACCAAAAAGTGTCTGAATTGAAATAAGGAAAAGAAAGAGGACCATTAAAACAAAAGATGAGGAATAAGGGGATGAATATAGGCATTAACCCCCGCTCTCTACTTTCTTCTCTTCTCACGGGCCGCGCCAGTTAAAAAAAACAGAGGGTTTATGGTTTTAGGAGCTCGCCGCTATTAGTGCTCTTGCAAGACTTCACTCACTGTCTTCAATTTCAAACCCCCGCCCCTCTCTCTCATATCATCAAAGTCTAAAGATGATTAGAGGCGGAAGAAACTACGTGTCGTCACCACCAGCCTTCTCCAACGATGCCAAACGACTCCTCGTTTGCGCTGCCAACTCCGTCTCCATCTTCAGCACCGCCACCGGCTTACCGGTTAGCTATTTCCTCTGTTCTTCTCCAGTTAGTCTATTTTTTTTTTACAATTATTTGACTATCATAAATCTTTCCCTTTTGTTTTGCAGGTAGCGTCACTTGATGGCCATAGGGCGCTTGTTACGGCGGTGATAGTAGTGCCGGCGTCAACGCCGGCAAGTAAGATACTATGCTATTGCTGGACGGCCTCACTTGACGGAACTATACGATATTGGGATTTTTCAGTGCCAGAGTTGATTAAGATAATTAATGTTAATTCTCCAATTATCTCCATGGTAATTACATCCAATTTTATGATAATTTTATTAATAAAATAATTTTAACATGAAGGTGAAATAATAATTTTTGTTTTTATTAATAATAATTTCAGGTGATCCCATCTTTATTATGTCAAACAACCGAGAACAATGAGAAATCACTTAAAAGTTTCGCTTATTTGTCTGTTGAAAACACAAAAGAAGCAGAAAAGGAGTCCACTAAAGTCTTACGTGGTCAAATTAAAAAGTGTAACTTGACTGATTTCCGTATGGCTGGTGGAGTGACACTTACAGAGGTAAAAAAAAAAAACTCAATTGTATATTTTTTTTAATAATGTTTGTGTTATTACATTTTTGTGATTGAAATGCATAGTTTGCTTTAGCCATTAGGGTTAATTTCATTGACAACCAATTGAGATTTTAAAGAAATGGAGAGCTCTTAAGTTGTTGAATAATGCAACTTTTATTCAAATCAATGGAATATTTGTATTAAAATTGTGATTGCATTTTGTACAGACAAAGCAACCGGAGATTATAACTGTTAGCGCCTCGGGAAAATATTTCGGTATCCGATTCAAGTGCAAGCTTCAAATATGGAAAGTTCCAACTACAGAATCTGAGCGTGCTGTGGTTAAGAAGATTACGCTGCATCATACAAAGAATATGACAGTTCTTGCATTCCACCCAAATCAGAGAATTATTGCTGCAGGGGATGTGACTGGAAGAATTTTGATTTGGAGGGGATTTGGGGATAGAACATTTGTTGATGATGACAGATTAGTGGGTGTAAGGTCGATGAATAACGGGGAAGAAAGACCTGGGGTGAGGGGTGATGATGATGCTGATTCGTGCACCACATGGCATTGGCATTCTGCTGAAGTAAATGTTCTTTTTTTCTCTCTGGATGGAGCCTATTTGTATTCAGGTAAAGAAACAGTAATATGAATGAATAAATGCTTTGAATTGTTGGTTTGAGTGTGGCCTGGGACTAGATTAGACTTGAATGAGAAAATGGGCAGACCACCTATCAGATGCTTTTGGAGTTGATTAGAATAAATTCGGATATATGAGTAAATTAGGCGACTGGATATGACCTCGGCATAAGTATATGGACCTTGAATTAGTGGCAAGTCCTATTTTATTAAATGGTTGTGCATATTGAAAACTTTGCTGCCAGTAGATGTAATCTGACCATGTAATTCATGTATCAAAGAAAATGTCCCATCTTTTAACAATTACTTCATAGGTATTTAAGAGCTAATCTCACCACCAGCATCAGTTGATGATTGGTTCAGAATATTTTTTTTATTGTCATGGCTTGCTCCTGAAGATTGTTGCTCTATTCACATGCAGAGATTTTTGTCCTGTTCACGATACTTGCTTTTGTTTGCATTTAGGTGGAAAGGAAGGAGTTCTTGTGGTTTGGCAACTAGACACAGGAAAGAAGAAATTTTTACCAAGAATTGGATCTCCACTCTTATGGTTTACAAATTCTCCAGATCCTTCACTTTCCTCTGTAAGTGGAGTATGTTTGCTGGGAAATAGAATTTAATTTTAAAATCTAATTCTTCATTACCAGTTTTACTAAAGCAAGGATCTTTAGGTATCTTGTGCAGATAATCAAATTCATCTACTCAAAATGCCCTCAATGGAAATTTTGAAATCCATCTCAGGGATCAAGGTTAGTTTTGATCAGTATATCTGCATTTTGTGAACCTCATCGAATTGTTATTTCTGCTTGGCCATTTAATTGGTTAATTCAGCTGATTTGAAACGATAATCTAATGAGTATGAAATTTATAATCTTCTACAAGTCAGATGAGCTTTCCATGATAAACAAAGTGATTTGAAATGATAATCCTATTAGTTACAAACTAGTTAGAGTTGGCTGCATTGATCCTTTCCTTCATAATGTTCTATGTCAGCCAATCTTTCTCCTCCATAATGTTCATTTTGGCCAACTGTCTTGTGATAATAAATCATTTACCACTTTATTTCGCATAAATTCCGTCCACTTTTCCTGTTTATTGCTCATACTACTTTGATCCAGTTCACTTCACCATTGCATCTTGTCTACATTGAGTTTCGAACAGGTGTCACCTTTGCGTTGTTTTCGAATCAGCCTTTCAAAAACTTTGTATATTGGTTTTCTAACGTACATTTTAATTATTCTTATGCCAACCATACCAATTTGTGCATTTGAAACTTCGTCACTCTTCAACTCCTACTATCATAAAGAATGGCCAGTGTATTCATGAATTTATGGAAGCAAGAACAGCACATCGATATATAGAGAGAGGGATTTGTAGAGATTTTCAATTCTTTAAGCATATCGTGAGGGTCTAATCCCATGCATAAGCACTAAAAAACCCTAATTACCTGGAAAACCACTAATACTAACCTTAAGTATATGGTGATTATTAGCAAGTCAGATACCATTTTTTATCAGGAAATCAAATTTAAACGCTGTGAAAGTTGCCTTCTTTGAGTCTTATATCAATCATGGCAGCTGGTGCACTTGAGGGGTGTTCTTAATGAAATCCTTGGTTAACATGTTTAGCCTTTAAGTTTCAGAACTGCCTTGCTTAGTGGTGAGTCTTAAAAAGAAATGTTAATATCAGGTGTAAATTACTCTGTCTCATGCCCTTAGCTGTAAAGATTTGCTTGCAGCATGCTGTGACAATTCATTGGCATGTTAGCATATGAGGAAAATTCCAATCCAATTTTTATTGGACTGATATCTATGACTTTGGTTTGCTTTGAGTCAGGCCTTAAAAGCTTCATCTAATTCTTATGTGAATGAAATCCTCTTATAAGCTGCTTTCAATGTTCTGATGCTGTTTTATCTGGAAACTAGTTCGTATCTATTGACAATCATGGTGTTGTATTTTTCAGCTTCCTTGTTCATTTCCAGAGATGTACAATGGCTTACGAAGTGGGATTGCCTTTGACCGTAATGCAGGGTTAGTTGCCTTGCCTACAGAAAACTATTGCATCCAATTATACAGCCTATTGGATGACCGAGGAATTTCTGAGGTAATTATTTTTTTTTTCTAGATGAAGAGAATGTATTACTTGGAAGAAGTAAATGTCCGGGATGAATTTGAAGAATATGAATTCTTTTTTTTTTTGACGTTTCATTTAATCTCTATTTAGTTTAGTGAGCCTATTTGAGTTTTGTTTAGCTTATTGTCTTGTTTTCTCAGTCTTTTCACCTGATAGGTGGTTTTCATTTCCAATGCTCGCAGCTTCATAATCTATGCTGTAGTAATCAAAGGACCATTATGTTTCCCCAGGAAATGGTTTTCGATTTACTGAGTTACAATGTTGGTCGCATTCATTGTTAGACTTGCATAGTACTTTCTCCTATTCTGGTCCCCCACTTTGGGGTGGAATGTTACTGGAGGCAGTTTTGTTTCAGTGCTGGATATTTTTGGCAACTTTTTATTCAAGCAATGTAACCACTTCATCATTGCTATTTATTTTGTAAATTAATCCATTTCTACAACGTTAGTTTGTTTGATGAGATCTATAGTTTTCAATTTGCTGGTATTGGGCATACTGGGTATGCTATTTCACATGGTGTGCCCAGAGCATTTTGATGCGCACCTTGTGTGCATTGGGTGGGAATAAATATTTCATTACAAACTTGTTGACTATAAATTGCATCGAGGTGAAATTTGAATTCCTCTCCCTCTCAGGTTCAAGTTTGTGAGAGAAACCATCAACCAGGTGATGAAGTCACGGTAATCAAGTTGCTCTTTTGTAATTTTGCCTATTCAGATTACATTTCTGATCATCTATATTTTTACACTCTTTTTTTACTAATTTGATTCTGTTACATTTACTAATAGTTTCTGAAATATGTAAAATCATAACACATCTTGAATATTTTGGTTACAGGTAGTAGTGACATTAGCTGTTCTCTCCTTAGATGGCTCGATGATGAGTACTGCTGAAGTGAAGCTTCCTGAGGAGGGTTTGGGAGGATTAGTTTGTCTGAAGTTTTGGGCATTTGGATCACAAAAGGAGTTCAGTTTGACTACCATTGTTTATGAGCCCCACAGGTTTGACCTTTGACATAGTTTGTTAGGGGAAATGAAAATGAGATATGAAGAATTTTTAGTCAGTGCCAGGCACTCTGACCCCATGTAAAGTTAAACACTGAATTGTTTTCAATTTTTATGAATTGCAAGAGAAAAAAAATATAATAAAGGGCAGTCCTTTTTAAGCATCACATGTAAAGTTCATACTGTCTAGTGAACTTGTTTTTTGGCTCATTATTTGTTTATTTACTATCTCTCAATGTGTGTGCTTTTACACATTTTCATTGAAATGGAATGTGCAGATATGATTATACTTTTATTAAGCACAGGATTGGTGATCATGTTATTCCTCGTTATATAGGGATGCTGGCATTTCAGCTATTGCTTTTCATCCTACCCGCCCCATGGCTGTCAGTTCTTCTTATGGTGGGGACTTCAAGGTAAGTTTGGAACACAAAAATTTTAATTTTTTAGTACTCTGTTTCTCATGAAATTTACATTTCCTTTTGGATGCTTCAGGTTTGGATTTGCAACAAGGGGATTCGGCAGGTGGATGAACCACTCCCAAATTCTGGATGGACTTGTCATGCTGTTGGCTCATACAAGTATGATCCTGGTTTACTGATACTATAATTCTTGTTAGATTCACTGTTCCTTGGTGGGCTTTTAAAGAAATAATTTTCTGGTGAATACGGAAGTACTGTGAATAATTTCATGTTATTTAGTCCTAACTATTTCAATTGGCTTTTCTGTGTCTCTTTGTTTTACTTTTATCTGAATTTTCAACACCTTAAGTTATACCTAAATTTCCCTCTTTCTCATGCCTGTTTTTCTTCCCCTTCAAATTAATAGAGCTTTGTTCATTGGATATGTGTACTTGTGTGAAACTTAAAGCCTATGAAATCAGGTGCTTGGTATTATGCCTGTGATTTAAACTCACAAATTTGTGGTTATTTAGATTATTTATAATTTTCCTTGCAGAAAAAAGTCAATGACAGCTGCCACATTTTCTTCCGACGGTTCTGTTCTTGCTGTTGCAGCTGAAACTGTTATCACATTGTGGGATGCAGATAAGAATATTCTAGTGGCTGTGATTGGGGACACTCTGACGGTGATTCTTTGAAATCCTGACTTCCATTCTCTGACTGCATATGCCATGTATAAAGACTATGGAAATAACAAATATCTCTGACCACTCTCTTTTGCTCTTAAGCTTATACTGTGGTGCATAACTATTTAAAGGATAAAACTGCGGGGCTTTGTAGGATTAGGTTGTTTGTTTTAATTGGTCTGTTCCCTTTTGCGATGTTTTTGATGTTTAGTGTCCAGTTATGACTGTCTTTGATTTGCTTTAAGTAACAAATAATGAACATATCTATGTTGTTCAAGATTGCTGTGCGGAACTAAGTTTGAAGCAAAAGAACTTTGTTGCTTTTGTGCAACTGCTTAACAAGAAAATTTTAATAACTGAAATATTAATTTAGTAGCCCAGTAAAAACAAATAAAGCAAAAAAAGGCTAAAAGAACAAATGCTTCAGTCTGGGCATATTTAGGTTTCATGATGTATTTTTTTAGCATGGCTTCTGCATACACGAATCTCTCCTATTGTGGTTGTATTCTTAATTATTTTGCCGGGAACCTTTTACAGCCTATTGTGAACCTCTCATTTGCTGGAACATCAGAGTATCTTGTTTCGGCATCTTGGGGTTTGAAGCCGCAATTATCCGTTTGGAGTATGTCAAAGCTGTCTATAGCATGGTCATACATGCTTCATATAGAAGGTGAAAAATCCTCTCTTCTCTTGAACAGATTCTTGGGCTTTTTCTTGTTTGTGAGTTTCCTTGAATTTTCCTGATCTTGTTTATTGGCATGCAGAAATTCATCCTTTTTTAGAAACAAAAAGATTGAAGTTTATTTTCCTCCTGATATGAATTATCCTTCCATTTTCTTTCATAATGTTTTTAAACTCCAAACATAATGTTTTTAAACTCCAAAGAGACCTTTAAAGTTATTGTATAATATGGTTTCGTGGAAAGGTGAAATTGCTTGCTTTCTAATGTTGAGGAAGCTCAGTTGGCTTTTGAAGTTTTATTCACTGATATATAAAGATGAGTGTATTTCTGTATTAGCTGGCAAATAAGTTAGGAATGCACATATACCTTGCAATACATAGAGTATGAACAAAATCAACATTTTCAACCGGACACAACTCGGTGATCTTACAACTGGATGAGAAGTATCATAATCAATCTTTTTGTATTTGAGTCAGGGGTCATGCTAACCTTGCTTGACTGTAAATAAAACATAAATAGCACGCCTTCCTTCTTGCCATAGGCTGACCTGTCTTTTTCTAAGAGGATGTTCTATATGATTGAACTTAGCTCAATAGTTTTTTTCCTGATCAGCTGCACCATCAATAAAAGCTACCCTTTCATTTCATAACGTGGAATATTCTGATGTGTAGCATGATTCAATTTATTTAAAATATTGTAAAAATCATGCAAGACCACACGCAAATGCATGCATGTTGCACATGCTGATGAGCAAGTGTTTTTATATTCCTCTATCTCCCCTGTTGGATGTCCACAAAATTTGGTCATACTTGTTTGCTGCTTTGTTCTTATGTCCAAATGAGCATTTTCAAACCATTTCTATCTGAAGAACCATGATATGAAAACTCGAGGCTAAAATAACTCATTCTAGTGGCATTTCTTGCTTTGGCTACTGGTTACAATATAGTCACCACAGCTTCAAACAGGCGATAAGAGTTGTGTTTTAATGATGCTTGAATTGCTAAAATATGATGCCTGCTTCACATTCTTGCTTCAAACTTCTAATTTGTTGCAATGGGTACTTCAAAACCATTTCTATTTGAGGAACCATGGTAAGAAAATCAAAGGCTACTGTAACTGTTCTAGTGGCATTTATTGCTTTGGCTACTGGTTACGATATGGTCACCACATCTGTAAACTGACCATAAATGTTAGGATGCTGCTATTGCTAAAATATGATGCCTGCCGCTTCTTCATTCTTGCTTTAAACTGCTAAATTGTTGCCAATGAGTACTTCAAAACCATTTCTATACGAGGAACCATGATATGAAAATTAAAGGCTATGCTAATTGATTCTCGCCATGTTTCTTGCTTTGACTAGTGGTAGTATATACAATGACCACAGCTTCAAACAAGCCTACAAGTGTTGTTTTCAATGATGCTGCAACTCTAAACTGCGATGCCTGCTTTTTGTAACACTTTCTGTGCTTTTCATTGCATAATCCTTAAAATTGCAATGCCCCAGCCTGCCAAATTTGATTTTCCTGAGTAATTTAAATGACTTCCATTTTTTCTTGTTTGCAACTGTTAATGGAGCAGCAATACTTTTCAGCTCTGTTCTTATCATGTGTTTGATGTCATGTTGTCTGTCTTGTGCAGCTATAGCTAGTGCAGAAGACATTTCATCTTTTGCTGTTCTTGCACTTCTTCCTGAATCATCAAAATGCAATGAAACATCATTTAAAGGAAGAGATGGTGTAATTTTATTATTCAATGCAGCCGATCCTGTTCCTGTTTCTACCTGGTCAGTGAATAAGGTAAGATAGGATCTGTCCTAGTCCTCTAGCCATATGCATGGTTAAATATAATTGACCTATTGCCTCAACTGGGTATCTGTCTCTGTCCCTACCATATACCTGGCTGAATCCAATTGACTATTGCCTTCATAGTACCTTTGCATTAAGGCAGCATATTTGAAACCTAAACTCATAGTCTGACTGGACCAATCAGACCTTTTGTTTATCATAAAATGCTCTTTTCTTAAGAAAAATTTTTCTTGGGATTGAGCGTGGTCTGTTGACTTGTTTTGTCAAAGCCTTAGGGTAAATTTGCTTAATTCAGTTCAACATGTGAGGTTTTCTCATCAATTCTTTCACAAACCTTTTGTACTGGCATAATTTCTAGGCTATAAAATTATTTTTAGATTTTATTACAACAATAAAGATAGGACTTTTTTTGTATCTTTTTTTTGTGTTTTTTGTTAGTCATACTATAAAATCTTGATACCTATGGATTTTGCCGCTCCTTAAAAAGTGATGGTATGCATTTTTCAATTAGAAGCAGTTCTTCTGATGGAAAATGATATTGGTGTGGTAACTACCCTCAAATGGTTCTGGGATGGTCATTAAACTTTAAACAGAAAAGCTACATATGACACCAAGTGATGAAGCTTTTACTCATCACTTATGTAGAGTCCTGTTATTTAACAGTTTTATAGCCAAAAAGATAAACTTTGTAGTGATTACCCCCATGAATCTAGCAGAAAATGCTAGTGTGATTTAATATTTGGCAATATCAAATACTGTTGTTGCAACAGCAGTTCTTCCCTTCGTGTGTCCCTTGATGGATCAAGTACTTTGGATTAGTAAATAAACTTGCTGTTGCTTTTCTTGTTTCCTTTCCTTTCCTTTTTTTTTTTGGATTTGATATAATGAACTAATGCCCGAAGGTTTTGTTATTCACTGGATGCATGAGACCAGAATGGTTTGGTGTTCTGATTCTCTATTTTTGGTACAGGCCAAGGGAGGGGCTCTTTCTTTTATTCAAGGAAATCAGTTATCTATTGACGAAAATGAACTAGATGGAAAACCACCTCAATCATTGCTTGCATATATAAATGGTGATCGTGAGTATTTACTATTTGATCCAGAAGGGAAAGAAACAAATGAATTTAGCGCCATTAGACGTGAGGGTCTCAGTGACCTTGAAGAATCAGGTGGGTTCCCTTAACATGATCATCCATTATTTTTCTAATATTTAATCATAATGGCACATGCAATGCACATTAAATTTACTTTATCACAAAAGAAAAAAAAACTCTTTTTTTCTGTTCTCATAAAAAAAAAAAAAACATTGAAGTTGATACATTGCAATAGAACTTTACATTTATTTTTCTTTTTGGTTATTTCAATATTTCTGGAGGAATAAATTTGTATATCTCATAGCCAACCCCAACTAGTTTGTGATTGAGGCTTAGTTTTAAATTTTTTCTTATTATTATTGCAATATTGGAAAAGCTTAAACAGATTAGGAAAGCTAAAGGGTGCATAAGGTGAAAAGTTTCAAGAATTCTTACATTTGCTTATGGTGTATGGATTATCTGCAATTAACGAAGTCTGTTGAAGTGAGATTATATCAGTAAATAGTCGAGGCATATGTTTGTTCATGTTCTTTTTGTTTGTACTGAATTTCAGTTGATGATTATAGTTGATAAGAAAGGAAACTATATCTGTTCGTTATCTCAATATTGTTTTACCCTTTCTTGGTAACAGTTGTCAGCCTTCTTGATTTATTTATCTTTACATTCATTTGCACTTGACTACTGCTAAATTTTATTGCACAAATAAAAATTAAATTGCATCCATCTTTTATGTAGGGAAATTTGGGTATGAGTCTATCTATGGAGAGCTCCCACAGTTTGACCCAAAGAGGAAACAGGCTTCATGGGTTCCATCTGCACCATTGGAGAGGCCCTGGGAGACCATATTTAGTGGATCATCACATAATCTTCCACCCCTTACCAAATTATGTTCAGCATTTTTGGAATCTTTGTTTGAAAAGAGGACAGCCATTGTAGAGTGACGTCTAGGGAAGATGCTGGGTCCAAATGCTGTTCAAGCTTTAACTTGATTGATTATAATAGACAGTCCAAGAGGATCAGTCCTGTTTCATGCCCATTCAAAAAGACGGGAGGAAAGCCTTGAAGTTGTGCCAACACTATGCTGAGAATCCCTGCCAAAAATGGTAAAATCGAATGCTTCTTACTGGATCAGCATTTGATGATGAAATTTCACTACTTCAGACGAGGAGCCTCGTATTTGGCTGTTGAGATTTTGGTAGGAATCATGTCTGAAACTCTTTAATATTCTCAAGGTAATCTTTTGTGGCGTCAATAGGGCAAATGCTAATTAGAAGATTGTTCTTTCTCTTATCATTTCTCTCTTTTTGTTTCTTTTTTCCTTAAAGGCCATACTCAAGAAAAGTTGTGTTATTACATGGTTCTAGCTAGGGTTAGATAATTTTGTCGCATTTCGATGGTAGAAAAAGATGGTCATATTGTATGAACTGTCATTTCACGAAAGAAGAGTATCATAATTATACGTGGATTAACCTTTACTGGATTTACCTTAACATCTAACAATCAACTCGTCCAAGTTTGCTGGCTTAATTATTGATTCATTAGAAGTTTTTATGTTAAGAGGCATCAAAACCAGGAAAGAGTATCGTATTTGGATGTATGCAGGCAGCTGCACTACCCCTCAGGAATTTGGACTTCGTAGACCAAAGAGTTTCGGTTAAGTTGATCTTCTGTGAAACTGATGATGCACGAGCGTGGTAACAGACATCACTATTGTTATTGCAACTCGATTCATTGTTAATGTGATCGTTGCCGTTCAAATAGAGTTTGGTTGAATTTTAATTTTTTTAAAAAATATTTTTTTATATATTTTTAGATATGTTGATATTAAAAAAAATAATAATAATATATATTATTTTCATATATTTCTAAGCAAAAATACTTTGAAAAACAACCACTATTAAATTTTCAAACCACTATTTTATTTTCAAATACTCTCTAAATGCAATTCTTAACATCATTTTCAGGCAGGAATGCCTTGTGGTAGGTTGTCATCAATCTACTAGGATACATCAGTGAACAATTTGCTTTGCCTGGGTGTTACGATCAAATTCTCACGAGTCTTAATTCTTCACTTTTTGTACAATTAAAATAGGATGAGTCAATTAATTAACAAAATTAATCAATCAATCACAATAAATCAACATCAAGATAATTTACATGAAAAACCTAAAGTAAAAAAAAACACGGATTGTAGTTCATCCAAAATCTTTCATTGTCAAAAAATAATGTGATCACAGAGTGTTCTTTCTTAATAAAATAAGGGCAACAACATATTAATTATCAAGAACAACCAATTCTTGAAATACAAAAAGATCAAAGAAAAAGAGTGGATAAATCCTCACAAAACTGATAGTTTTATTTTATGACGGAACGACCAACTTTAGACACCTTCAATCTTCAATTCAACCATATAAAATGAAGAGCTACATGTATGAACAACTCAATTCAATAGTGAATAAGCTGCAAATAGAGATTGAATAGATTAGGCTCAAGCTGTTAAATGTTTGCTCTATCTTATCTTGTTATTGTTGCTACAATGCCTTTTTATATTTTCTTGTTATAGTTCACCCTTTAAAGTTTTAGCAACCTTCCTTAATAAAAAGACAACTTATCTTTCTTTTTTTCCAAATATGTAAGGCACCCGACACATTAAAGACATTAGCTTGCCTTTTAGTTTCAAGTGTATAATGGTCATATTCACGTGATGTGGGATCACACAATATGTGAATAGGACCTATGAATCTTCTCAACAACAAATGAATTATTTTTATAGCATCTCGAATCCGTTGATAACTAACTTTAATGTGCTTTAATCGAGAATGAAAATCAAAATGCTTATTAAGATGAATTGCACTCTAACAATTGTAGTGCAATACAAAGTTTTCTTGTACTAGGTCAAATTCATGTAAAAACTTCTTTATTCATAACAACTCTTTGTCCATCATAGTAAGAGCAATGTATTTAGCCTCTGTAGTGGATAATATAACATATTTTTGCAACCTTAATTGCCATGAAATTACTTCCCCTAAAAAAGTCATTAAGCATTCCGATATGGACTTTCTAGAATCAACATCACCAACCATAATCATATTTGTGTATCCATCTAGCACATGTTTACCATTACCAAAACATAAACTAAAACTAGAAGTGCATTTGAGATACCCGAGTATCCATTTCACTAATGATCAATGCTCTTTACCGAGATTGAAGAGGAATTGATTGACCATACCAACAACATAAGCTATATCTTACCTTGTGTAAACCATGACATGTATTAAACTACCAACTACATATGCAAAAAGAACCTTCTTCATCTCATTTATTTCTTCATCACTTGAAGAAAACTGTTTAAAACTTAGTTTAAACTGGTTTACGATTGGAAAACAGATAGTTTGGACTTCCTCTTATTGAATCTCTCAAGTACCTTTTGAGCATATCTCTTTTAAGATAGCCAAAGTTTTCCATTCTTCCTTTCACGAGTAATATTCATGCCCAGAATTTGTTTTTCTAGTCCTAAGTTTTTCATTGCAAAAGACTTGTTTAACTCTCTTTTTAAACTTTGAATCCTCTTAGTATTATGACCAACAATCGGTATATCATCCACATATAGCAAGAGAATAATAAAGTTACTATCAAGAAACCTTTTAATAAACATGCAATAATCAGAAGTGGTCTTACCATAATTATTCTCCAACATGAAAAAATCAAACTTTTTGTACCATTGTCTCAGACCTTACTTCAACCAATACAAAAAAAATTTTTTCTGGTAATTACATGAATCCTAACTTATTCTGCAATTATCAATTCATTTTATTGAAAACTCTTACGCTTAATATGGTTGAACTTTATGGTGAATTACACAAGATCTTGTTACTATTGTCAATTGTTTTTCCTGTAAATCAAAGTTTGTAAATATATATATTAGATTAGTGAGCAATGATGTTTAGTTTATTATAACAAGACATACTAAATATAAGAAATTTTTCAAGAAAAGCCTAGAATTCATATAAATTTAAATCTATAAGAATGCAAAAACATAATTAATAGCAAACATGTTTTCAACACAAAAAAATAAATAGAATACTAGTATGCATAATAAACATATATACAAATTTGTAATTGATATAAAATAAAATAAAAACCTAGCATACATACTAATAATAAAATTAACTATGCTTAAATTAAAAAGAAGAAAGGTACTTACTAGTTGAAATACTTTAAAGTAATGAATATTTTGTTGTTGTAAATGATGAATCCTTTATATTTAAGGTTTTATTGCTCCTCACTTGTGAATTAGAATATTTGCAATATGTCTCTTAAGATTCTACAATACCACCTTGGTTTAAATGCACTTCTAAACAAAGTCTTTGAGCCAAAAGTTATGTAACTCAAATATTTCTCAACAAGATGAACCTAAACTCTAGATTTAGGAAGAAAATCAAAGCAAAAAAAAGAGAAGAAATACATTAAAATGAGGTAAGGAAAATTGTGTAAAATATGAAAAATCCAAGTTAGAAACTCTTCATACATCCCCCTTTTTATACTGAATTTTTGAAGTTACAAGATTGAAGAATTAATAAGACTTAATTTTCATCATTATCAACTTTTAATTAGCCACTATAAATCAAGAATTAGATCTAGAAAAACCAAGGGTTCTTTGAATAGAAAAACCAAGGGTTCTTTACAATTAATTTCTTAGTTACCTATAACTTATTTAATTAAAATAAATTACCAATATTTTCTTGATCAATCATGACTCTTGGTGGATGGATATATTATCTCTCTCATTTAATTTCACTATTCACAATCGATTTCAACTTTTCTTTTACTATTTGGCAGTGAATAACTATTATTTTTATTTTGTTAATAAGTGATAGTTTATTTTTTTATATAAATAATAATACTTTTTTAAGGAAAATAAACATGAACATCTCAACCATTTATATTGAATTGATCAATGTTCATAAAAATTATCAAGCTTTGGGTTTGTGCTCAAGCAGTAAACCTTAAGTTGTGAAGCTAACAATAATAAATTGGGTATTTTTCATTTCCATAACATTTGACCAAAATGTTTGGCAAAGTAGCACATATAAAAAAAAACTATTTGAAAAATAGCACAAATTAAAAAAAAAAACATGATTGAGAATAGCAACTTTGATAAAAAAAAAAAAATCAAACCACATACTAGCCATAATTCTAACCTCAAATACAAACTCTAAACATTACCCTAACCCTAAATCTCAAAAACAAACCCTATACACTAACACTAATCACTAACTCTAAAAATAAACACTAATTAATAACCCTAAAAACAAACTCTAACTAAATATAATAAAATCTTTTGGTTTTTTAGCCTTTTTTTTTTTTAGGGTTTATCTTGAACCTAATACTGAAAGATAAAATTCAATAAAAACTTCACATTAAATGTTGGAATTGGAAGAAAAAATTAAAAAAACCAAAAAAACCAAAAGATTTTATTATATTTAGTTAGGGTTTGTTTTTAGGATTAGTGAGTAGTGTTAGTGTTTAAGATTTGTTTTTTAGATTTAAGGTTATGGCTTAGAGTTAGGGTATTGTTTAGAGTTTATATTTGGGATTATTTTAGGGTTAGAATTAGGGTATTATTTAGAGTTTGTACTTGGAATTAGTTTAGGGCTAGAGTTAGGGGTATTTTATGATTTGATTTTTTTGGGGTCAAAATCGCCATCCTTAATCATGTTTTTGCTAAAATTGTATTATTTTTAAAATATGTTTTAGCAAGTGCTGTCTTGCAAAATATTTTATTCAACTGAGCTAATTTTTTTTTTAAA
>Ga0307515_10011243_pt1 | contig 16995 bp, 7 predicted proteins | sample 17_EM_MG_FD_194513 | JGI IMG/M metagenome (GOLD analysis project Ga0307515, IMG submission 194513) | Populus trichocarpa ectomycorrhiza microbial communities from riparian zone in the Pacific Northwest, United States - 17_EM | ecosystem: Host-associated > Plants > Roots > Unclassified | place... | reverse complement strand
GTCCTTTCGGGGAGGTGGGTTTTTAGCTCCTGCAAGGCGGCTAGAAGAGGCATTTTTCTTGGGGAAACTGGACATGAAAAAAGAGGAAGTTTCCTACAAGGAAAAGGAGAAGAAATGTACCGAACCGATTTAAGAGGCTTTATATGCGGCAGAAACAGCCTTGAAGACAGTAACTCAACGTAGTCTCTGACTCCGAGAGTTCTGGGTTCTGACTTAGTTTTAAGTTCTAATTTGATGTAGCCATCATTAGATTAGATGAGGTTAGGACTATCTTTATCGGATAATCAGTACCAGTTCTCAAATAAAATCAGTACCAGCTCTCAAATAAAATCAGTACCAGCTCTCAAATTGTCTCATGGAAACATGAAGAACACTGTACCCGATGCAAGAAGCCAACAGATGAATCAAAATGAGGTGAATAAAAATAAGATCAACAAAGTTCACGAGGTTGAATCTAGCATCTTAGCAAAATCCCTTTGGGCCCTTATTATAGGATTCTAAATGAATCATGCTTGTTAGCAGTACTATAAACAAATTCACTCGCCTCTCCTGTTTCTGGAATTAAGAAACTGGGACATCCAAGAAATGCAGCATAATTCTTATAGATCTTACTTTTATAATTTTATTATTAGGAGATCAAATATTATACATTTACGGATTCTTCTTTATAAACTTACTCATCTCTTAGACAATGCAATCACTAATAATTTGTTGGTTGCTTATCAGATAAACCGAGCTTAGTATTCAAAAAATAAAAAAAACCAGTAATACTGAGGTCACGAATTTCCAACTCCTTAACTTATTACATGTGCAGTAAATAGCTTTATAAATGGAGCATATGCTATGGTACCGTATTTCTTGAACTTGACGAAAGCTTGAATTAATTAATTGGACCAATTAAAGTTAGTGAATCTAAATATCCTGTAATGAAGTTGACGCTGGCAATTGATCTCAGCTGTTATCTGCCATGAAAAATCAAGAACAAAAGAAGTCTACCTACCTAGCTCACATGGACAATTAATTTTATTTTTTTGAAATAGGATCTAAAATACATAGTCTTCCCAAGTTAGACAAAGCATTCAATGTATATCAGTGAAGTGCATGCACATGTAGACAAAAAGAAAAACATCTATTTTTTTTCGAAAGTACAATGTGATAGGCTGGAAAAGAGAATGTTCTTTTGTACTCCGACTCAATAAACATAAATTACGTTTTACATTATTATAATTGTTTTTTAAAATGTTTTTTATTTAAAAATATATTAAAATAATTTTTTTTTATTTTTAAAATTAGTGCATCAAAAAAATATTAATTTAAAATAAAAAAAATAATTTTTTTTAAATTTTTTTTAAAAAAATTTTTGAAACACAAAAACAAATAGGACAACATATAAAGATATGAAAAGTTAAAACAATCATATTGATATTAGTAGATTACAAATGTGTTTGGTATATCAAAATGATTTTTCTTTTACTTTTGACACAAGCATTTCAAAAGGTTTATAAAACATAAAAAAAAAATAATTAATTTTTTTTTAAGTCAAATGTACATTTAAATTATACCCAAACACATTTTCAAACCAAACAAACATTACTTTAAAAAATGCTTATTTTTCCACGAAAAAAACAAAGCATATGAAGTGATGGAGCTTAGAGAAAATATTGTTAAGGAGTTAATATAATGATTTATTGAATTTATTTTTTACACTTAAAATTAAATTGATTAAAAATTAATTTAATTTGATTAACTTGACGAGTGAATTCAATAACTTGATTTAAATTCAATATGACTTTTTTAAATTTGTTTTTTCCAAAACCATGCATTTTGAATTCATTCAAATTAACTTGCTCGAACTCATGATTCAAAGCTTAGGCTAGATCATGGAGAGGGCTACTCCTCTGAGTTTCCCCCCCTCAATTATGCTTATTGAAAATCATTTTTATTAATTGTATTATTTAAAGAAACAAACTCTAGAAAGTAATGGTCTCATTTCTTTAATCGATAAGGCCAATAACAAGAAAACAAAATTTTTCACATGGAAGCTTTGATGATGGTGATATGATCATTAACACATCTTAACCGTACAATTCCCATCCCCATCTTCAGGACCCCACCAATCATCATGTCTAATCTAATCAAACCCTTCTGCCCATCATCACACCTAATTTAAACTTCTGCACTCAGAGAGTATCTTTTAGCAAAAACATATATGGTACGAGAGGATGGTGAAGGGAGTCCTGAGGAAAATTATTAGGTTGTTTTTTAGATTATTTTTTTAAAAGATATTAAAAAATATTTTTTTAATATTATTGGATCAAAACAATAAAGAAATTTAATTTAAAATAATTTTTTTTTCGAGAAATGATGAAATTATGCGCTCATCAGTCCCAGAGTTTTGCGTATACACATGGGCTTTGTGTAATTTAGTACTCATTTTACGATAATGTCCCTGTAGGCAATATGCTAAAATGACCATTCAACTACCCTCTCCTTTCAATTTATACTCCAGATAAATTTAAAGGGGTATTTGAAAATGTGATAGTAATTATTTTTTTAAATATTTTTTATTTGTAAATATATTAAAATATATATTTTTTATTTTTTAAAATACATTTTTAAAATGTGAAGAAAAACCACCACATAATATTCTCTTTCTGATTCCGAGGTTGGTAATTCTGATTTTTTTTTAAATCAAAACGATGTTGTTTTAATAAAAAAACAAAAGTTAACAGGTTGCAATCGAGTTTTTGACCGGGTCTTGCCGGGTCAACTCGTCTCGTCACCCTAATCACCCTGGGTTTTGAATTTTTCTATTTTTTCTTAAATTCAGCTCGGTTTTAGTTTTGGATCAACCGGATTTTAGATCGACCTGCAGGCTTTGATAATGATGATATCATTAACACATCCGAACCATACAATTCCCATCCGCATCTTCAAGACCCCACCAATCATCATGTCTAATCTAATCAAACCGTTGAGGCCATCATCGCACCTAATTTAAATTTCTGCCACGGGTCATATATCCTATGATATACTCAGAGAGAGGATCTTTTAGCAAAAACATATATGGTACAGGAGGTAGGTGAAGGGGTGTTCGGTACAATGATGAATGTGTTATTTTTTAAAAAAGTTATTTTTTCTCTACCCCCTCCTTTCTATAACTAAACTTTAACTTAATATTCTCTTTTTTCTGTTTCCGAGGTGAGCACTTCTCCCTGTCTTGTCTACCCTTCCTTGTGTTTGAGCTTCCAATAAACTAAAGTAATGGAGGGGGATGACATAGAAGAAGGGCTGGAATCAGCAACAGGCCCTCTACTTCTTGGTGAGAAGAGCACCAGCAACACAAAAACCAGCAATCAGTACTCCATCACTCCTGTTCTTGTCTTTAGCACCTTTGTTGCTCCCTGTGGTTGGTTCCCTCAACTATGGATGTTCTGTAAGAATATACGATTTCAACAATATCAAGGAAGGCTGCGCCACCACAGTATGAGGGTCTAACTCCTGTTCTTCTCTGTACTTGTACACGCGACAGCCTTTTTTTTTTTCTTCTCTTCTTTTACTTTAGTTCTTTGTTCGGTAAAAAATGAGCCGAATATTTGTAGCAGTTTCAAATTCAGCCCCTAAAAATGACAGCTGATGTATAAAGTTATCGTGGTGGGATGATAAATCATGTTGAAACCAAGACATTTATATAAGACAAGAAAGTGCATATTTCACCACAGAAGAAAACAAAGCGTGTGAAAGTGAAAGGATCAAGCTTTTGGCCATCATCACCGGAGAGAAAAAGAAAGATGTTTTCTGGATGGGTGGGGGAGAAGTTCATCATGCTCAAGATTTTCGAAGAGTCTTTATTTTAGAATATGATGTTTTCTGGATAGAAAAGTATTTCTTTTTCCATTACAACAAAGTTTTTCAATGTTTCCCCATTGATGACGATCCTTTATTCTTCAGCTCAGAATTCTTGAAAGAAAGAAAAACTTTTATAAGAAAAGAGATCCCTTTCTAGCTAGCTAGGTAGTAGAATAACAAGAATCATTAGATAAATATAACTTATTATCTAAAATCATTTATCTAAAATCATTAGATAAATATAACTTCTTAAATATAAAATAGAAATTATTAAATAAACCCAGTTTATCACCTAAGATCACAAACCAAACTCCTGTGGCCTTCATCACCGCATGATAAAGGGTACGTTTGGTATTGTATTGTATGAAAATGATGTTTTTAATAAGATAATGTTTTTTTAAAATTATATTAGTATATAAAAATTATTAAAAAATAAAAAATACAATTTAATACTTTTTTAAATAAAAACAATATTTTAAAAAATTAAAGAGGTTGAACTGCATTAATTAATAAATAGACTAGAAGATCAGTAGCTTGAGAAAAAAACAAACGTGCCTGCCTAGTACTGGTAGTTGGAGTTTTGTATAGACATAGGATTGATTGGTAACTTACTGTATGCGAATATGATTATATGACCCCTCCAATACTTAATTCCTTCTTCACAGAAATCAGAATATTTTTTTCCCCGAGGTTAGCACTTCTGCCTGTGTCTTGTCTACCCTTCCTTGTGCTTGAGCTTCCAAGAAACTAAAGTAATGGAGGGAGACGGCATAGAAGAAGGGCTGGAATCAGCAACAAGCCCTCTACTTCTCGGAGATAAGAGCACCGGCAACACAACAACCAGCAACCAGCACTCCATCACTCCCGTTCTTGTCTTCAGCACCTTTGTTGCTCTCTGTGGTTCCTTCAGCTATGGATGTTCTGTAAGTATATATATACACGTAGTAGTGGCAAAGTCTGGATTTATTTAGTTTCGTTTATGATCGGTATTAGCAGAAATTCTAATAGCTTTTTTTCCTGCCATATTCCTGTTCTTATTTTATTTACCTATTTAGTAAAATTTCAGAGAAAAATCCAAGTTCCAATAATCACCATGCACGAATTAATGTAATTCTAGTCTAAAGCTAAATTACTCTCTTGATAACTGAGATCTTAGCAACATTTATCCTTCATATTGAGTTTAAAACGATGAGTTTAGTGATTAATTAAGGAGTCTAAAGTCTAAACCTGAGATTAGCTAGCATGTCTCTTTGCAAGTGCCCCACTTGACGTTTGCAATAGATGTAGCCACGTTGGGTTGGATAAGATATATAGGCCATAAAAACTTTAAGCTCGTAGTAGATTTTGCCAATGAGCATACTGTTCCATAGCTGATCTTCATATTATCTTTTCTCGTGGGACAGTGACTCAATCGGTGTAGTTGTAATTTATGTTTTTACTATTTTGTAGTTATAAATAACTTTTGCTTTTTATATTGATTTATGTAATTGCATTTTAATTTTTGATTTTATAAAAACTAAAATGAATTAATTTTCCTTCATGAAAACCTGGATTTCATTTATTATGCGGCAAAAATCAATGCCACATCAGTTTTAATAAACACAGTTTTTAAACTTACTTCTTAAATTCATAATCAAAAATGTTTTTTATTTTTAATTACAATAACAAAAGGAACACATAATTAGAAGAACATGAAGCAAAATTTGATTTATTTTTCAAAACAACTTGTAACATCAGACGGGAGGTCCAATACCTCAGTATAGCAACAAATTGCAGTAGAGTCGATTATAGAGGAACACGTAGCGGTGCATGCATTGCAAGGCTTGGTAATGGGAGAAATATTTGGATTTGAGATGTGCCCCCACACGTACACACGCAATTCACAAAAAGAAAGAATTAATTCCTTTTTTTCATTGCAGGTCGTTATTGATCTGAAAGGGGCATGCCTTTTTCAGATTTTCCCAGACATTAACTTTATTATTCTCAAATGCAGTTTTTATCTAATTAATTTTATTTTCCTCGTTAAAATTGAATCATATTGTTACCTGTTACATTGACTTTGATGGAATTTCTTGTCAGGTGGGTTACTCATCGCCTGCTGAGTCTGGAATCATGAAAGATTTAGGCCTCTCTGTTGCAGCAGTAAGTTCAAATCATGCTAATTTATCTACTTCCCTTTTCTTTTTAGCTCGTTAATGATGCTTAACTTAAAGAATTTCCAATCCTATTTAGTAAGACCATGCATGTCAGTCTCTGCAGAGTTAACTTTCGATTTCTATGGTAGCTTTTATTTAGAATTTCTTACTTATTAGCACATGATCTATGCCCTGTTTGATGGGTTTTTTTTTTGGTCTTTCTATACAAATTGCAGTACTCTGTTTTTGGTTCGATTTCTATGGTAGCGTTTCGTTAATGTTTTAAAATGGAAGAGATGAAAATAGTTGTGATAAAGGGAATATGTTTGTCTGTAGTTCTTGTTCTGTAAGCAGAAAGATTTACTTCAAAACTGTACCGGAGACTAATTTATTTTATGTTTTGATTTCTTTAACTAGACTTATTTGCACACGATCTATGCCCTGATTGATGGGTTTTTTTTTGGTTTTCTATACAAATTGCAGTACTCAGTTTTTGGCTCGATAGTGACAATAGGAGGGATGGTAGGTGCAATTTTAAGTGGGAAGATGGCAGATCTCATCGGTCGAAGAGGAGTAATTTCCTTAACAACATTACTTGCCTTAAAATTTATACTGTAAGAGATTTATCTTATTATGCCCTCAATTATTTTCAGCTAATTCGTTGTAATTTTCGTCAAGCAGACGATGTGGACATGCCAGATAATTTGCATGGCAGGCTGGCTTGCAATAGCATTTGCTAAGGTTTCTATTTCCTCTCCTCGCCCTTCTCTGTCTTTCTATCTCAATCACATAATACATGGAACCAACTGGCGTTGAATTCTTGTTTAAAGAAAGCTTGGTGTCTGGACATTGGAAGATTCTTAGTCGGAGTTGCAATTGGGATTCTTACTTATGTGGTAACTACACAAGCTTCCATTTCACCGGTATTCGATCATCGTGTCTTTGCTGCATGTTATGGAGTCTGCATTTTGTGCAACAGGTGCCTGTATATATTTCAGAAATTACTCCTAAGAATCTCAGGGGACGATTTACCTCAGCCAATCAGGTAAAATGAAGTTTTTGAATACAATGAAAATCAAATCAAGGATTTTGCTCCCAGTAGACCTTTAAATTTTATTTTGATTTTTGTGTATAGTTGTTAGTATGTTGTGGCTTTGCAGTAACGTATTTTGTTGGAAGTATTGCGAGCTGGCGTGTCTTGTCTCTTATAGGTAACTTTTCTCATCATCTATCTTTCTGAGATTAAAGCAACGCTAGCTTATAATATAGTATTGATTGGGTTATTGTGATCTCATTTTCAGCTACTATTCCAAGCATAGTGCAAATTGTATGTTTATTTTTCGTCCCAGAGTCTCCAAGATGGCTGGTGAGTCCAATGTATGATATTGATGCTACTGTTGTTATACACGGAGAGGTTCCATCTCGAGGCGAAATTGAAGCCTAAATTCTTCAACAGGCAAAACTCGGTCGTGAAAAGGAGTTTGAAGCTTCTTTGCAACGTCTCAGGGGAACAAATTCAGATATTTCTGAAGAAGCAGTTGATATCAGAGTAATTTTCAGCTTCATATATATCTTAAGAAAAAGTAGCTGCAGGATTTCGAAATTTTAATCAAGTTTTCAGCAAGGTTATTAAACCCAGCCCAGTGAGGTTGGGCGGGTTGACCTTGGTCAATCTAAATTATATCAGTTCAATTTATTTTATTTTTAAATCAAACCTCTTGGGCCGTGATTAACAACTTTGGTTTTTGAGTTCCATAACAAGAGATGACATTTGGTTCTTATAGGATGCTATAGAAATTTTGAAACAGACCTCAGCTGAAACTAGAACCTTAGAGTTGTTCCAGAGGAGATATGCTTATGCAGTTATTGTAAGTCTTGAATAAGGTATCTACTTTATATATATTAAAAAAATTATCTTCATTTTTTTGTCTAATTACATGTTTAATCTGAATTCGCCAATTGGCTAAGGTTGGAGTAGGGCTGATATTACTACAAACATTTGGAGGAAATAGTGCAGTGTCATATTATCTTGGCACCATATTTGCTAAAGCTAGTGAGTCTCTTCTGACTGAAATATAAACATGAATCCCTCGTATTAACCTACAATATTGTGGAAAAGGAAGACATAATATTGATTTTTGTGTGGTTTTCCACAGATGTTTCAACCTCCTCTGGACCTATAATTTTTGCTCTTTTACAGGTAGATACATGAATTTATTTTGTTTATTTTGCTATGTTTATATCTTAATGACAGTAGCTAGTCTATTGCAGATTCCAACATCTGTTGCAACTGTACTCTTAATGGATTTATTTGGAAGACGGACACTTCTTATGGTTAGAATTCACAAGGGCAACGATTTACTTTAATTTTGATGTAGCTGATAATCAAGGTGGTAACCAAATCTACCAACATATTTTGCAGGTTTCAGCTACCACATCATGCTTATGCTTGTTCCTTGTAGGATTATCGTTTTGCTTCCAGGTAATTTGACCTGAAAATGGTTAAGTATATTTCCTTTCATAAGGTTTTTTTTTTTCTATATATGTTTTTGCATAATGCATCCTTCTTCCTTGTTTTTAATGAGCAGGAATCCCCCAACCTGAAAGAGCTCACCCCAATATTGACTTTGGTTGGCATATTGGTATTTAATCTAGCCTGGAAAATTACCAAAAATTCAGAGTTTTTTCTATAAACAATTCAAATCCCATCTTTAGATTAATGAACATGAGTTCATACTTGAGTATCTGTATTAATTTGTTCAGCTTTTATTCTGAGCAAATTTTCCTTCCAAGTAACACATCAATGTGCTCATTGATTAATTAATTAATTAATTCTACGAACAGGGTTTTGGCTGCGGTTTTGCCATAGGCATGTCAGGAATACCTTGGGTTATAATGGCAGAGGTACTTATAAGGCTTAAACTTTTATATATGTATGTATTTATAACAGAAAAACTGATTGGAAAGAAAAAAAAAAGGGTTTTATAAGTTGAACTTAAGCATGCGTTTTCACTGCAGATATTTCCAGTAAATGTTAAGGCATCAGCAGGAAGCCTAGTGGTTTTAACTAGCTGGGCTAGTTCTTGGGTTGTGACATACACATTTAATTTTATGCTGGAGTGGAGTTCAGCTGGTGAGTTATCCCCTTCCCCCTCTCACCGCCGCATCCACGCACAAATTGCTCAATTTTTTTTCATTAATATTCTGTGCTGGATATTTCTTGCAGGGACATTCTTCATCTTCAGTGGAATGTGTGCTTTAACTATTTTATTCGTATGGAAGTTGGTGCCAGAGACGAAGGGAAGAACATTAGAAGAAATACAATCAACATTAATCACTCAGATCCCTGGACAAAACTCGGTGATAGCGAAAACATAAAGATGGTGTTTAGCTTAACGACACTGTTTCACTGAGTCTATTAAATTTTTCTTCGATTTTCTTAATGAACATGAATTTATGCAACAATTCTCTTTTAAGATTATTGTATGTTTTTGTTTTTAATTCTCTTTCGGAAGTGCCAATTGCTAGAGAAATTTATAGTCAATTGAACGAAGAGTTAAATAATAATAATAATAATAATTTGGTTAAGTGTGATTTATTTATATAAAGCTCAGATCTCTCTACAAGAGCAGAAGGATCCCCAGGCAACTGATAATGTAATTTTCTCCTTTGGAACGAAGCTATTCGTACACTTCACTGTAACTTTATGCAAACTTCAAATTTCTTGCGGGATGAGACCTCCTCACTGGCCAATGTTATGCCTGTGTTTCAGCTCGGCAGAGCAGCAGAATTACTGTATCTCCTGCCAATTCCGTAGAACAAGTCTCTTCGTCGACTTTCACATCCTTAACCAGCAGAACTTTCTCTCCCCTCATTTTTTTCAGATGATTTTCTCTCCGCTCTTTGAGCATTTAGGACCGAAAACATGAAGAAAAAAAAATCTTTCATGATTAAATTGAAGACCTTGCAAATTACAAGGACTGAAATGTAAACAAAATGACAAATTACAAGGAAGAAAATCAATTTAATGGTATCCCCGTACAAAGAAAACATAATTAATTATCTTTAATAACAATTGTTGATAATTGAAGTGATCTTCTTACCTCTTATATTTATATTTATTGCAATTATTTTTTTCTTATAATGTTTTTGAAAATTTTGAAATTTATGTTAATTTTTAATTTTAATTTTAATTTTTTTATATTTTAAAATTATTTTAATATATTTTCAAATAAAAATTACTTTAAAAAACAATTTTATAAAATCTCTGCCGACTTTCAATTATACCAGAATGAAGGGGAGTCAACAAAACAAAAGTGAAACATATTGATCGATATACAAATTGCCACGAGACTTTGATTGTGTGGTGACATTTACAGTAAGAGAATGGACCATCTTTCCATTGAGTGGGATCAATACAAATTGCCACGAGCAGTGACATTTCGACAGAACTACCTCCCATATTGACTTGGCCAGAAAAAACAATCTGAACATCCTCTGAAAGAAGCGTTATAGTCATTCGTATTGACATTTCGAGTGGTTTCTTGAGCCCGCCTCTTGGACTCGGTCCAGGGCTTAGATAATTCAAGATGAGGTTCTCACCTTGTTCCATAAATGTACGATAACCTCATTGTTCCTTGTCTCAGTTACCCGATATTTTTCAGATTGTTTTCTTCTTTTTCTAATGCCCTCAGAAACCAGAAAGTTATGGCTTTAGCATTGCGTTTTCGCTGTGTTGCTGTTTTAGTTTTTCTATTATCATCCCCAAGTGCACTTCCAGTGGTGAAGGTGAAGGCTGCTGCTTTGGACCTTTTCACTGACAAGGAAGCACTGCTTTCGCTTAAATCTCAGGTAACCACTGATCCTTCAAATACTCTTTCCTCATGGAACAACAACTCCAGCCCCTGTAACTGGACTCGTGTTAGCTGCAACCAGGTGAATCAAAGAGTCATTGGCCTTGATTTGTCTGGCCTTAGATTAACAGGTTCCATTAGCCCAAACATTGGAAACCTATCCCTCCTTCGCTCACTCCATCTACAAGGGAACCAATTTACAGGACTTATTCCTGATCAAATTGGTGCTCTTTCCCGTTTGAGCGTCCTTAATATTAGCTTTAACAGCATCAATGGTCCAATACCTTTGAACATAACCAAGTGCTTAAATCTCCAGATCCTGGACTTGATGCAAAATGAGATCTCAGGAGCAATTCCTGAGGAACTCAGCAGCCTAAAAAGCCTTGAAATCCTCAAGCTGGGTGGAAACAAGCTCTGGGGTACGATCCCACCATCTTTTGCAAACATTACCTCTCTTCTCACCCTAAATTTAGCCACCAATAATCTTGGTGGAATGATCCCTGACGATTTTGGTCGTTTTAAGAATCTAAAACATCTAGACCTTAGTATCAATAATCTCACCGGCAATGTTCCTCTATCCCTGTACAACATTTCTTCTTTGGTTTTCCTCGCTGTTGCTTCAAACCAACTGCGAGGTGAAATCCCAGTTGATGTTGGAGATAGACTCCCAAATCTTTTGAACTTCAATTTTTGCATTAACAAATTTACTGGTTCAATTCCATGGTCTTTGCATAATCTTACAAACATACAGAGCATCCGTATGGCACACAATCTTCTGAGTGGATATGTGCCATCAGGACTTCGAAATCTTCCTGAATTGCAAATGTATAACATTGGCTACAATCAGATAAAAAGTTCTGGTGATGAGGGTCTCAATTTTCCACTTCTTTCATAAACAGTAGCTATCTTGACTTTCTTGCCATTGATGGCAATCTTCTGGAGGGTCTCATTCCGGAATCCATTGGAAATCTCTCGGGTTCTCTTAGAAGTTTATACTTGGGAGGGAATAGAATATATGGAAGGATACCTGCCTCAATCAGACATCTTAGAAGCTTGGCGTTGCTAAATATAAGCTATAATTATGTTTCTGGTGAAATTCCACCAGAAATCGGCGAGCTTACAAATCTGCAAGAGTTGCATTTGGCTGCAAATAAGATATCGGGCAGAATCCCAAACTCCCTTGGAAAGCTCCAAAAACTGAATAAAATTGATCTTTCTACTAACGACTTGGTAGGAAGTCTGCCCACAACTTTTGTTAATTTCCAGCAATTGGTGTCCATGGATCTATCCAGCAACAGGCTCAGCGGAAGCATACCGAAAGAAATTTTCAGTCTCTCCAGTTTGAGTGCAACTCTGAACCTGTCCAGTAACCAGCTAACAGGTTCTTTTCCTCAAGAGATCGAGGGGCTCGAAAATGTTGCCGCTGTTGATTTTTCTCACAATCATTTGTCTGGAAGCATCCCAGATACAATTGGAAGCTGGAAGAGTTTGGAGAAGTTATTCATGGAAAATAATATGTTCTCTGGAGCCATTCCAGCTACTCTAGGCGACGTGAAGGGTTTGGAGATCCTTGACCTCTCTTCGAACCAAATATCAGGCATAATACCCAATAATCTTGAAAACTTGCAGGCCCTTTACTTGTTGAACCTCTCATTCAACGACCTTGAAGGACTTCTTCCTAAGGAAGGAGCCTTTAGAAATCTCTCTAGAATTCACGTGGAAGGGAATTCGAAGCTCTGCTTGGATTTAACTTGTTGGAACAATCAACATCGGAAAAGAACATCCACTGCAATTTATATTGTCATTGCCAGCATAGCCACAGTTGCAGTATGCTCAGTGATAGCAGTTTTGCTGTGTGTAAGGAAAAGAAAAGGGAAAATTATGCCACGGGCAGATTCAATTAAGCTTCAGCATCCCACAATCACTTACAGAGAACTTCGTGAAGCAACTGGGAGTTTTGACACTGGAAATCTGATAGGGAAGGGCAGTTTTGGGTCAGTCTACAAAGGTGAACTTGGAGATGGGACTGTTGTTGCAGTTAAGGTGCTTGACATCGAGAAGTACGGATCCTGGAAGAGTTTTTTGGCTGAATGTGAGGCTTTGAAGAACGTAAGGCATCGGAATCTTATTAAACTGGTCACCTCATGCTCAAGTATAGATGTTAAGGGTTTCCAATTTGTGGCTTTTGTTTATGATTACATGCATAATGGGAGCTTGGAAGAATGGATTAAGGGAAGCAAAAGGCGATCAGATGGAGGCTTGTTGAATATTTTGGAGAGGTTAAATGTGGCAATCGATGTTGCTTGTGCAGTGGATTACCTGCACCATGACTGTGAAATTCCAGTAGTGCACTGTGATTTGAAACCAAGTAATGTGCTTTTTGACAAAGACATGACTGCAAAGGTGGGAGACTTCGGTTTGGCTAAATTGCTGGCAGAGAGAGGAGCTGATCAACAGCCAATAACTTGCACAGGTGGCCTCAGGGGCTCTATAGGATACATTCCTCCAGGTTAGCAAATTAACTTGATCTTGGAATCTCAAATTGTTGTTTGAACAGTGTGTGTCTTTGCATGCGCCTATGTTCTTACTTGTGTCTATAGATCACTTGTGTTTATACAGTTCCTTTACTTTATTGCATTTGAGATGTATGGACATATTCTTTGCAGAATATGGTTTAGGATTGCGGCCATCAACTTCGGGAGATGTTTACAGCTATGGAGTTATGCTGCTAGAGCTGTTCACGGGGAAGAGCCCAACACACGAAATCTTTTCTGGTGGTTTTAGCATAATCAAGTGGGTGGAATCAGTTTTTCCTGCCGGCATAGAACAAGTAGTGGACCCTGAGCTACTCTTATCAATTCAAGATTTTCAGCATGACGCTCAATCCATAAGCCCTGAAAAACAGCATGAATGCTTGATTACTATCCTTGGTGTTGGGCTATCCTGCACGGTTGATTCTCCTGATCGGAGAACTAACATGAGGGACTCTCTTCTCAAACTGAAAACGGCTAGAGACACTCTTCTCAAACCACCGCTTGATCACAAACCAGATCTTGACTTGGAAGCTGGAATTGGCAATAGCAGCATGAAGAGTTTCTAGATATTTAGCTGGTTCACTCTCTGTTTTGTTCTGTGCTTTGTCTCTAATTGTTCTTCCTGGTTCATGTTTTATGCTTTTCAAGCCCCATGTTATATTTTATTTTGTTTTATAGCACATGGAAAATAATTACCAACATGCTCTAGCAAGCTGTAACTAGCACATTTCTATTAGTTACAGTTTTGGTTCCACTAATTTATCCATATAGGGAAAAAAAAGTAAAAAAAAAAAAACACTCCCTCTCTTTACACCCTTTAATGAAAAATCCCTAAAAATGTACAACCCACCTCCATCCCCTCCCCCCTCTCTCTCTACAAAACAGCTTACCTTCATCTCCTCCCTCCATGCGCCGAACACAAAAAATTAGAGAGAACCACCTAAGGAAATCATACCCCCCACGACACAAACGTCCTTGCTCTCTCTCTCTTATTTTTTTTTTGGTCTGAAAAAGCAATAAATATTATTTTTTAAAGTATATAAAATGTATTAAAATAATTTTTTTATTTTTTTAAATTTATTTTAAATATCAGCATAACAATTTAAAAATATAAAAAATTTAATTAAAAACAAAAAAATTAATTTTTAAAAAGCATTATCCAAACAGGCCTTTTTAAAACAGCCCACCTCCATCTCCTCCCTTCACCAAACAAAAAAAAAGAAGAGACAAACACTCAAAACAGAATCATGAAGGATTTGGTGATATAAATTGGGCTCCATATTCAATCTCTGGAAAACATATGTTAGGCCATATGTGGGGTATGTTAACAGTTCATGACTAGTCAGCAAAATCAAACTCACAAAAACATGCCCATATTATCCCGCAATGCAGGGAACTTCATCACCCTGCGTTTGACCTCATCAAATTATCCATTATGGTGAGGAGAAGCATTGGCCCTTGCTGGAATGCAAGAGCTTGTTGGTCACCTCAACAATGAAGATCTTGCACCACCAAAATACAACAACTCAACCCTAAGACACACAAATATTGATAGATACATTCATCGTATGGCGAAAATAAAATTGATTACTACGGGGATGGCTTATAGGCACTCTCTCAGAAGAGGAATATACACAAGATTCCCAAGAAAGGGAATTTACGCTGCGACAATAATTGGATTATATTCGCAAGAGTGAAGATAAAACCATAGGTGAACATCTAAGAACATTCAAAAGTCTTTATGATCATCTAGCAGCCATTGGGAAACTAGTAAAAGATAAAGAGAAGGTCTCCTTTCTTCTTACAAGCCTTGGTTCACAATATGAACCTTTCACAATAACTATGCTCAAGCCCCCAAGACCAAGTTATTCACAACTTGTCTCTCAGCTTCAAAGCTTTGATCAAAGTCACAATTGGTTCTCTGGAAGAACACACAAACAACCTCGGCAATTTTCTCATCAACTTGTTTTTTTTGGGCAACAGAAGAGAGCACAGCAACTCTCTTCGCCTACTTATGGCAAACACCAGTCCTTTAATTTAGCATGACGTGGCTTCCAAGCACAACAATCATAAGGTAACAATAAAAATCCTAACGATGTTTTTGTTTCCATTTCCAGGCCTCGTCGTTCTTCTTCACTAGGTGAACGCAGGACGACACCTGCAGAAAAAGAGATGTGTCGTGAAGATAAGTGTCAATACTATGATGTCAATGGACGTGTTGCAAAAATATATTGGTGGCTGCTAAAGAAAGCAACAACACAGTCTGATATTCCTCAGGCACTAGCAGCCCTAATGTTAGATAACATTGTAGCTAATATAGAATGAACATCAAACACTGTGCATCCAATCATATGACATGTAAGGTAGATGTACTTACTAATCTTAGAAGCTATAATTAAAGGAACAAATGATGTTATAATTGGAGATGGTTCATCATTGCAAATTAATGGTATAGGTGATACAAATATAAAACAGATGATCATCATGTTACCATTAAAAAATATCTTATTTGTTCTTGAATTAATAAGAAACCTACTGTCAGTCAATCAACTAACAACTCAGCCTCCTGTAAATTGTGAATTTTCTGATGAGATATTCTTGTGTTAATGACAGAACAACTGGACAAAAATTGATGACAGGAGCACGTAGAGGGGACCTTTATGTTCTCTCCAACTTACCAGAACTATACTTCTCAAGCAGATACCTATCAAGCACTGTTGAAGTATGGCACCAACATTTGGGACACCCTCAAGCATCTACTTTACAATTATTGAAGAATAAAGGATTTGTTAATGTCCTAGGAGCTTCAAAACTACAACTAAAAAGAGATAATTATTGTGTTTTTCAAAGTGTTTTTAATTTAAAAAAATATTAAAAAAATATTTTTTAATTTTTAAAAATTATTTATGATATATATTGTATCAAAATAATAAGAAAATATCAAAAAAATATTAATTTAAAACAAATAAAAAAATTTAAAATATAAAAATAAACGGGAAAATACATGCAGTTTGTCTGTGACAAGCTGACGGTACAAGATGAATGTTACAACTGGGCATCAAAATCACAAATTTTTTTGAAGAGTTCCAGCAATAAAGGATTACACAGTGCTTCCACAAAGAAAGGATTTAGAAGATCAATGCAAGTAGATATTCTCAGCTACTAACAGTTGTCAACAATTAAGTTGATCAAGACAAATACTAGCTAGTTTATTTATAATTAATTGGGACTTGTAACATTAATGAACGTCTCTTTTCTTAAAAAAAGAATAAACATCCAGTAAAAAACAATATAAAAAAGTCTCTAACTGCAACGTCTACTTTTTTTCTCCTTTTGTATAGAAAAATATCTCAATGGAAGTGTATTATATATTGGCCATAATTGATAGTCTGTACGTCCATGGTTTGGATAAGCCAAGCAAATAGAGATGACGTTTTTTTTTAGAAATGTCTTTGGTAATAATTTAGGGATGTTGTGATAGTAAAGTAGATGTGTGATCTTTTTTTATCACAAAGATTTAAATATCAGATAAGGCTGTGAAAAGTTTTAAATTATCATGAATTTAAATAATTTCTTTGTGGATGAGGATGGAACTAGAATTAATTTCAATAGAGGAGTGGTGTA
>Ga0307515_10011242_pt1 | contig 16997 bp, 3 predicted proteins | sample 17_EM_MG_FD_194513 | JGI IMG/M metagenome (GOLD analysis project Ga0307515, IMG submission 194513) | Populus trichocarpa ectomycorrhiza microbial communities from riparian zone in the Pacific Northwest, United States - 17_EM | ecosystem: Host-associated > Plants > Roots > Unclassified | place... | reverse complement strand
AAAACGGACTCTGCACCTGTACGTGGTGACGGCTACGAACCTGAGTTTCAGACTCAGAGCCAACGCAGAGACGTCGCACAGCGTGCGATACGACCTAGTGGTGGTGGTTATAAGTATTATGGGCGGTGGTAAAAAGTTTTTACATAGGATAGTAAGATCTCGAAAACCACCACTAAGTGCCCCTTACAATAACAGCAACACTATTCTCCTATCAAGGCACCTATACGATCCAACATAGATGTATAGCACTCAATAGCATCCCCCGACCCCTAATAGAAAGCATTGACGACCTCTTACATTAATAAACAAGCGAATGCAAACGAGCAATAAGCAATAAGCAAATATACGGCCCCTCTTAACCCCCAGGGCGATCGCCCGCGGAGCATGCGGTTACTTACTATCAACTATCAAATACCAAAAGTACCTGGCAGCCTGGACAACACCGTATGGTTTTCCTATCTCCTCTTAAGAAGTGGTGACCCTTGGCGAGGGCCTAGTAACTAGGGCCTAGGCACAAAAGATACCCAGGCATACACGTCCCGCTGCCTCATAGTATGGTGTGGTGGTAGTTTATGGATAAATCCCCCTTACGCCTTTAATAGGCCCTAGGGGGGGGGAGGCATGGCGTATATGGTAATAGTCAAACAAGAGATAGCATATAGGGGATGGCCAAGATATGGGAAATAATAGTATAGCAATTAATTAATCGCAAGGACTGTATGTCCTAGTAAAGGAAGCAGTAGTTCCCAAGGAGTTCGAACATCTAAGGAGGATAGGACGTAGCCGTAGGCCCGTAGGGCCGCCGCTACGGACGGACATGGCAAGCTAGGGTTTTTCATCCTACTGAGGTGGCTTATAGGGTTTTTCCTCCCCTAACATATCAGGGGTTTTCTTCCTATAAATTTATAAGTTTCCCCTGTATACGGAGTAGTCTGCGTGGGCCGCATAGGATCCGTATCAGACGTTAAGCAATGAATTATTATTATATTATATACTATAATATTTTCGCTTTAACGTTGCATATCTAATATAGGTATATTCTTATTTAACTTCCTAAACTTTATATTTAACGAGTAAATAAAGGTATTAAATATCTACCTGGGCAGTTGTCGATAATAAAGGCTAGGCAGTATACTATGGTTTAGTATTACTGCTGCTAGAATAACTAATAAACTCTATCTATATATAATAAGTATATATTACATATACGCCGGATATATACGTACTCTATACTAAAAAAACATCGTTAGTCTACTTTTACTATATACACGTTTTTATATACTAGGATAGATATACTACCACCATAATTATAGAATACTATAGTAGTAGCTATATATTATAAGCATATACCTAACATATATAGATAATACTTACTTCTCCGTACTTTACTTAAGCTTTTTATTAATCTCTACTACCTAATATAGATAACTACTACGCTTTTAGAGGTTGTTAATTAATTTAAGCTTAACCCTATTATATACAGAGTATATATAAAGTATATCCTTATAGGCGTACTTATAGTATCTAATGCTGCTACATTTAAACGCTTAATAAAATGCTTTTCTACTTTCCCAATTTATAACGGAACCTTATAGCAAGTACTACGGTAGGTCCTATTAATGGGCTAGGTGTATAGGTATGCGAATAAGTCAATAACGTAATAATAACTGGTGGAGTGGTTGCCTAACAGATTAACTCCAATTATATTCTAAGAATTACTATAAGGAAGGAACTATCTAGGTAGGGACTAAGGGTCCTTAAATATACAACCGTACTCCTATAAAATCCTTCTTATATATAATATACGTGTACTTTACCTACTTTATTACAGATTATGTAGATTATATAGATTACATAGATTATATTATATAACTTATACTACCATTTCTTATTATATAGTTCCACTAGCTCTATCCTAGACCGTACTTATATTAACCAACTAGCTTTTTCTAACTCTTCTCTAAGTAGTTATAATATTATACTTAAAGCGTCCGTAACACCATCTCCCTCCTCTCTATCTTCGTCCTTAAAGATTCCAAATATCTCTAAGTTGTTTACTAGAGGTATAATATCCATCTAATTAATTTAGTTAATATTGTTACTTATAATACCTAAAGTAACTTCTTCTTCCTTTATAGCCCGCCGGTCTCGTACTATTACTATAATATTATTATTAGGTAAGATTATGCCATCTCTATATTCTTATTATATAAAAGAGGGGTTAGTTTGCGTTGCGTTAGCAAGTCCTTTCTTCTAGCAACCCTCTTTATATTTAGAGTGCACTAAAGCGAATATTCGTTTGTTCTATAACATTCGCTCTATCTCTAACGCTAAATATACGCGTCCTATTATTCCCAATAGTTGTTAAGTTCCCTAAGTAATTTATTATAGGGTCTCGTGTTTAATCTGCTGCTATAAGGCTTAATAATAAGCTGTTAGTAGCCTTAACTAAGCTTTATTATTTTCGCGACGCTAAAAGAGAGGCTGCTAATACTTAACAGCGAGCCCTTAACTCTCGTCTTGCTACGTCCACTCAGTTAATCCGTCTTAAGAAGGTGCGTAAGAAGGTCTGTTTTAAGGAGTGGAAACTTATAGAATAAGGTCTATAGGAACTGGGTAATAAGAAAACCGACTTTCTTCCTATAGTAAAGGGAATAACTCTAAGTAGTTTAGCAGTCGCTCTTTCTAGGTCCCCCTTAGGTAACTTATTTTTTAGCAATCCTTCTTTATTAATATTACCTAACCTATTTTCTTCTAATACTCCTATACCTTTCCCATAACATTCTTTAAATTCTTTAATAGCTCCTAGGTAGTCTTATTATAGCCTATCTACTTTACCTTATACTATATTTTATTGTTAATATCCTTATAACTAACGATCTTTAAAACTTGCTATTTATCCTCTTCTTATCCTCTATATATGTCTACTTTATAAACTAGTAGCTTAATATTCCTATATGCTAGCTCTAGCATTATAATGTACTATACTAGGTAGATTCTTATTTTAGCTAGTAGGTTTAACTTAAACGTAACTAATAAAATCCTCTAAATAATTTTAAAAGGTCCTAGTCTAACGTAGTCCAACTTCTTACTTAGTTATTAACTCTTAAAAATTTTATATAGTAGCCATACTTTATTTCCCTCCTTAAGATCTAGTCCCTTAGATCTCTTAGCGTTATAGTATTTCTTTATTCTCTGCTATACTACCTTAGCTGTTTCTATAAGGTCTACATAAAGATTTATTAAAGTCTCTATTCTCTACTTAGCTATGCTACTTATCTTCTTTACTTAACGTGGCAATAATAATATCCTTAGCTTATATCTATAATTCGCCTTAAATAGTAATATACCCATTCCTTCTTATAGTATTATATTATATATAAACTATATAACTAGTAACAGTAATACCTAATTATTCTATACATAATTAATATAGTACCTTAGATACTGCTCTAGTGTCTAATTTAATCTTTCTATTTAACCGTCTGTCTGCAGATAATATACAGTAGAAGTTACTGCTTAAACTCCTTACTCCGCTAAAAATACCTCCTAGAATACTGCTATAAATCTTAAATCCCTATCTAATATAATCTTGCTTAGTGCTCTATATCTTATAAATACTTCTTTAATATAGATTCTAGCGATATCTTCCGCTAAGATTTCTTCCGTACATGCTATAAAGTATCTCCACTTTATAAGCTTATCTACTATTATTAAGATCGCGTTATAATCTTGTCCGGTAATAGGGTCTTTTAACTTTAGTAACTTAATAATAAAGTCCTATAATATAACCTCCTATAGTCTCTCTAGTATTTTAATAGGTTATAGCCCTCTATATAGCTTATGCCTTATTAGTTTATTCCTTTAACAATCTAAATACTCTTTAGTAACCTTCCTAGCTATCCTCTAGATTCCGTTAATAATATACTCCTCTTAAAGTCTTAACACTAAGCCCATAGCTCCGTTATATCCTTAAGTTAGTCCCTTATAGAAATCTTCTATAAAGTGCTCTGCTATACTTCTTATGATATATTTTACTTCTTAATTTTCGTATATATCTATCTATAGATCTTCTAGCTATGCTTCTAGAATTCTTTATACCTAAAAGCTTTCCGGTATCTTATAGATTTTCTTTAACTTATCTTCTTAAGTTACTGCGATCTTTAGATAATTATATCTAATTAGTCTATCTATATCTTTTCGTAGTAAAGCCCCTAATAGCTTCTTGTTATTTTATAGTTTAGCCTTTTAACTTAACGCATTAGCTCGCGTATTGTCTATACCCTTAGTATACTAAATCTCAAAATGGTATTCTATAAGCATTTCCGCCCATCTAACCTGCCTTTAGTTAAGTTCCTTTGTTGTTAGGAATCCCGTTAGGTTTTTATAATCCATCTTAACTATAAATAGTTTTTTTATGCCTTATAAGAATACTCTCTATTTCTTTAGTACTATAACTATACCTAATAACTCCTTATTATAGATATTATAGTTTAGTTCTAGTAGTGTCATCTTCCTACTATAATATACTACTAGGTGCCATTTATCTAGATACTTTTGTATAAAGTATACCCTTAGTATAAAGTCTAATGCATCTATTTCTATAACCGTCTTTAGTCCTAGTTAATAGATTTTAAGAACTAGCTCCTAGGTAAACAACCTCTTAACTTCTTTAAACAGTTCTTATTATTTCTTTCCCCATACCTATAGTTCTTCTTTCTTTATTAATCGCGTAAATGGCTTAATATTCTTTAACCATTACGCTATAAATCTTCTATAGTAATTGCAAAACCCTAGGAACGATTTTAACTACATAATATTCTTTAGTTCTTGCTAATTTACTATAACCTTAATCTTCTTTAAATCTATACTAAGTTGGCTTAGTTTAATAATAACTCCAATAAAATCGGTCTTCTTGGTAAAGAACTTATATTTCTTAATTACTACTAGCATCTATTCTTCTTATAGTCTCCTTAAAACCCATTTAACGTATTCTCCATATTCTTCCTTAGTCATTAAGTAGATAATAATATCGTTAAGATATACCATAACAAATTCATCTAAGTGCTCTCCTAATATATTATTAATTCGCTTTTAGAACATTACTAGTGCGTTTATAAGCCTAAATTGCATAACTAATAGTTTATACAGTCCTTCCTTTAACCTAAAGGCTACCTTTTATTCGTTGCCTTCCTTAATTCTAATCTAATAGCACACCTATCTTAGATCTATCTTCGTAAAGATTTGCGTATTGCCTATCCTGTCTTAGATTTCACTAATTAAGGGTAAAAGATACCTATCCTTCCTAGTAATGCTGTTTAACTATCTATAGTTAATACACAGCCTTAGTTTACTATTTTTCTTTAGTATAAACAGTACTGGATAACCTACTAATAATTGCGATAGTCTAATATATCCCTTTTATAAGTTTTCCTAGATAAACTCTTTAAGTACTCTCCCTTCTTCTTCTTTAGTAAGCTTATAGGTTAAAAAAAAACCTTAGACTTATTCCTGGTTTTAACTCTATCTTATAGTCCCATACTATATACTCTAATAACTTTTCACTCTTTAATAACTATAGTTTCTTGCCGTACTTATAGTATCTCTTTAGTATATAGCTTAACCCTTTCTCTATTTCTTTATAGGTCGCCCCTACTTAGTACTATACTAACTTAGCTTATTATTATATCTTATAGCGTTAAGTATTTCTAATATTAACCTAACCTATAATCCAATTAATCTTTAGATTATATTCGTATAACCAAGGCATTCCTAATACTGCCTTATTATTTCCTAATAGTAATATATTAAAAGATATCTCAATCTATCTTCCTTTAATAGTTAACTAAATAGGTCCTATTTTAAGATTAATAATACCTCCTCTATAGGCTATTAGATCTCCTAAAATTGTCACTAATAGGTAAAAACATTCCTTTTTCCTATGTGGTAACCCTATTCTTTTAATTACTGCTAGTAAAATATAGTTCCATATTACTCCACTATCTATTAATGCCTCAAACTATTAATCTTGCCACTTAACTTATAAATTTAGGTGTCGTCCTTAAATTCCTTTAAGGGTCTAAGGCTCTACTACTAGTTCCCTCTAGTCCCGTAGGCCTCTACTTTTCCTAATTATTAGCTACTTAATCCTATTTATACTTGGTCCAACTTAGGCCAATACTTAGTTCGCTTTTTGTCTTTAATATACCATAAACAGGTATTCTTTAGATATTCCCACTACTATCATCCATCTAGGCATTTTTCTGTAAGGAATCTTCCTAGTTAAAGTATTAAGTCCCCTTATTCTTAAACTTCTACTAGGTGCCAACTATATATATACCTAGCGTTTTAATACTTCGCCTTATCTATTATCTAATACATTCTTATTAGATACTTCCAATTTTTATCCTTAGGTACTCTATATATATTACATACATCATCTACGTATACTATCTACAATAGTATATAATATGCTTAGTGTTTTAGGTTAACTCTTAGCTTATCTTTATCCTTAAGTTTAAACCTCTCTTATATTAATCTAAGCATTGCAACTTCGTTTATAGGTACTAAGATTTATCTCTCGCTTCTCCAGTCCTCTAATTACTCCTTTAGATCTTTTAACGTCATAATTAAGGCTCCTTTAATATATATTACAGCCTTCTCTATAATCGGGTAGTCTTAGACAACTTTTTCATCTAACTATATATAGAAATCTTCCCACTTATTGTTATATCATTATTTATACCACTTTTAGTATAACCCTTTAAGTATATACGGCTCATCCGTAAGAAAGTATCTCCTTATTATTACATCGTAATAGCCCTTTATATATCATTCCTTAAACCTAGTTAGAATCCCTAAATCCTCCTCTTATTCCAGTTCGGTAAGCCACTTAGCTCTTAGTATACCTACTCTTAGTTTATTAGTAATTCTTTATATAGGTGCTCTATCCCTTATATGTCCCAATATACTAGATCTCTTATCTAGTTTCTATTCTTGCCATATAGCAATTCTTGCTCTAAATTCTACTATAGTTTCTTTCTTTTTGCGTCTTATAAGTGGATCCTTAAAGTTATCTTACTTCTTAATCTTAATATTAAACTTTTAATCTTTAGGCTAAATACTGCATTCCCCTAGTAAGTCTTCCAGGTCTATATATCTGTCTCCTAGTCTAACTGCTGTTTATATTATAGATTCTCTAATCTATAAAGAAGCCTCTTACCTCTTACTTATAAGTGTCCTAATTCGTACTCTAAATTCTTAGTCCCTTAAATTCTTTAATCCTAAGCTTATTACTAACTTAAGCTTTACTCCCGCCTTAGTCCAACTAGGCATCCGTAGTGTTCTTATCTCATCTTAAGAGTCTTAAATCTCACTTATCTTGTCTTAAGAGTCTTATACCTATAGGAATCTCTATCCTAAGCTCATTTATATATTTCTAAACTAAGCTACTGCCCTACTCTATCGGTTTTCGTCTATTATAGGTCCTTAGGTATGCCTTATCTCGTCTTAAAAATCTTAGTTATCTTTTATCTTATCTTAAGAATCTTAAGCCTGTAGCCTTTTACCTTTATTAAGTAGTAAGCTAGCACTAGCAGTTGTCTGCTTACTTAATTATCTTTAAATATTACTCCTTCCGTCTTATAAAGTAATAGATACCGTATCTAACGGTGTTATAATACCCGTTACTAAACCTTACTCTATAGCGGTCTTAGTCTCTGCTTTTATTACGTTATTAAGGTTTAAATACCCCTAATTAGTTCCTTTACTATCCTTATTACTATTAATTAATAAGTACTCTAACTCCATTGTTATTATTGCTAATTATTATCCGCATGTTACTATAATATCTTAATCCAGCTTATAGAGTTAATCTTATTCTTTATTTAACTCTTTAATTCCTCTAAGTCCTCTTAACTCTAGCTCTTATAGCCAATAGCTTACGCCATACTTAGCGTCTTTATAAATTTAGTATGCGTTATTATAGCAAAACACAAAACTTCTAATTAAACACTCTTTTATTCCTCATAGTACACTATTATCCCTCTATACGTATATGTCTCCTACAATTAGTCTAGTTCCCTTTATTATATAGTAACTCTAACCATTTTTACATTCCCTTATAAAATAACCCTATTTTCTATAATTTATATAAGCTCCGTCTTTAAACCATTAACTTTACTATAGAGTCCGCCTAAACGTCTTCTACTACTAAGATCCCTGGTTTAGCCTATGCTCCTTAGTCCTATAATTACTAGATCCTTAACCTCTAGGTTTTTATAGTTTCTTACTCCATCTCTTATAGGTTTCTTTAGTACCGCTTAGGTCTATTAGCTCTACGCTATACCATAGTTTCTAACTTAGCTTTTATTGTTACGTGCTTTGCGCCTTATATAACTATAAAACTCTATCCTAACCTCTCTTAGCCTATTCCCTTTGGAAGATCCTATTATTAATCTTAATCGCTTAATCTATTAAATCCCTTAGGGTGTCCGCATCTTCTATTAAAATAATTACGTCTTAGACTTTAACCTTAAGTCCCTATTTATACTGTGCCATAAGCGCCCTATTATTCTACTTAACTTATATAGCTAGCGTTTAGAACTATATTATATATTTAATTGCTAAGGTTCGTTACGTAATATCTTAAAGTTTTCTTTCCGCCATGGTTACTGCCTCCGGATCTTTAAACATTTATATTAGTCGCTCTATAAACCCTTCCTAACTTAAGAATATATACCGCACGTCCTGATTAGTGGTTATCATTTTATTCGCTTATATCTCTATAAGGTAAGGCTTAAACTATTTAAGTGCTCTTTTTAATAGGAATAGTCCTGTATAAGCTATTCGATCCACAGGTATTAGCAGTTTTACTCCTTCTTACATAACCTTAAAGTGCATTTACGTAAGGAATCCTTTAAGCTTTAATCTCTCTCCTAAGAATCTCTTAATTAAAGGTAACTTAACCTTTACTGCCCCTATCCCATTAATCCTTTGTTTAAGTATTACATTATTCTCTATTAACTAGTTAACTATTTCTTATAGCTGTCCAACCGTTATAGGTTACTGTAAGTCAGTATCTGCTATACTGGTATCACCTGACCTTAAAGTAGTTGCCGCCGTCAATGGCGTTATAGTGGCTGCTTTTGGTGGCATGTTATTTAACTTATTAAACTATAACTAGGTAGTAATTGTGTAACGGAACCTTATAGTAAGTACTACGGTAGGTCCTATTAATGGGCTAGGTATATAGGTGTGCGAATAAGTTAACAACGTAATAACAACTGGTGGAGTGGTTACCTAATAAATTAACTCTAATTGTATTCTAAGAATCACTATAAGAAAGGAACTATCTAGGTAGGGACTAAGGGTCCTTAAATACACAACCGTACTCCTATAAAATCCTTCTTATATATAATATACGTATACTCTACCTACTCTGTCGCGGATTACGCAGATTACACAGATTACACAGATTACATTATGTGACTCGTACTACTATTCCTCGTCACTGTCACGGAGTAAGCATAAGTGGTGATAATATATAACGAAGTAGATATTATTAAGCTATGTATATAAACTATGTGATAAGGTTAAGACGTTGCGTAAGGAGAGAAGGCAGGGAAACGGGAAGAAAGGGTATATATCGTTAGCTTGGTTGCTTAGTTAATATATATACGGAGCAGAATAGGATTTAGGTGGTGGTCCTGGTAGAACTTGGTAGGATTTAGTGGAACTTGGCGGAATATAGTAGAATATGGCAGATTACCGTTAGATTGCCGTAAATTGCTGTCTTGTGGTTAGTCTTTAGTTGCTAAGTTAGTGGAAATAGGTGGACGTGTATAAGGTGTTACGGGGGTGTCCCGTGATAGTACCCCCCCTTTAAACTCGAGCTTCTGCGAGATGGGGCTGTAGTAGTTCTGGATAGAGTTCGTGAAAGTCTTCTGCGGCTTGTGTAAGTCCTATAGAGTTAATAGGTTCCTATAAGGGCTTAGTAAAGCCTCTCCATTTCGTGAGATATATATATTAACGTTTCCATTTATTATACTTAATGTCGTTAATTCTTTTAATAAAGTACTTGTTTTTACTATCCACTTTAACTAGTAGGGGAGGGTCTTATATCTGTCTGGGTAGGGCGTTTAATGCGGGAGCAGCGGGGTAGAGGACTGACGTGTGGAATATAGGGTGGATTTTAACCGTATTAGGGAGCTTTAGTCGGTAGGCGTGGGAGGAGATAACCTTCTTAACCTTATAAGGGCCAGCGTTTTTTTAATTAAGCTTCTTAGCAGGTCGTTTTGTGTTTAGATTTCTTATATCTAGCCAGATAAAGTTACTAATTTAGTAGGCCGGTGCTGGGGTTTGTTTCTTATTCGCTGCGGCTTTATAGACAGATTAAGCCTATATTATTTCGTTAGTAAGGAACTGTTATAGTTTCTCTATCTTCTCTATGAATTTATTTGCTTCCGCAACTTATAAGGCGTAATAAGTAGGGCGAGGAATATTACTAAAGGGTTTGAAACCTATTTGTAGATACTAGCCGTAGTTGGCTAGGAATGGGGAGACCTTTATGGTTTCCGAAACGGAATTATTTATGGTAAACTTGGTGAATGCAAGCCAGTTAATCCAGTTATCTTATAAGTATAACGTGTATATCCGAATGTACTGTTCTATTATAGCGTTTATATATTCCATTTAACTATCCGTTTCTAGGTAGTATACCGTAGATAATAGTGCTTTAATGCGGAGTTGGGTAGTTAGTTCTTTCTAAAATATAGAGATAAACTGGCTGCCTTTATTGGAGATAATTATTTTAGGGAGTCCGTGGAGTTTCTATACGTAGTTTAGAAACAGTTAGGCGACGGTAGGTGTTAATATATTAGGGTAGGCGATTAAGTGTCTTATCTTAGATAGTCGGTCTACAACTACTATAATATTTATGCAGCCCTTACTTATAGGGAGGTTAATAATAAAGTCGATTAAGATGTCCTTCTATCTTTGGTCCGGAATAGGTAGTGGCTTTAGAAGGCTGTTATATATCTCGTGCAAAGCTTTAGCTCGTCGGTAGACGTGACAGCTAGAGATATACCTTTATGTTATATTATGCATATTCGGCCAGTAGTACTCCCGTTAGAGTAGCTCTAGGGTTTTTTCTTAGCCTGGGTGGCTGGCTATTAGTAGGTTATATACGTGTTTAAGGAGCTTAAGCTTAAGTTTATTATAATTAGGGATAACTAGACGGTTTTGGTAATATAAGCGGTTTCCGCGAGCTTTATATTTACTTAGAGAGATCTTTTTAAAGCGTCTAATACTATCTTAAATTAGCTTAAGCGTTTCTTAGATAAACTTGTTATTTGGGTATTTATCAGTTATAATCTGTTTAATTGATTAATTAGTTATTTTGAGGACTTATACTATAAGATCTTTAATAGGAGGGTTAAATAGTTTAGGGCGAAGTAGGGTTTGATTTTGGTAAGAATGTACCTCTTTTAGTGTTAGCGCGTCTTATAAGTGTCGGGTTAGGGTATTAGGCTTTTGGCCTTAAACGCCTGGGCGGTATATAATTAAGAATTAGAAATAAGACAGGTATTCTAACCAGCGGGCCTAACGGTGGCTTAGCTGTTTTATGGTTGTGAAATACTGCAGGTTCTTATAATCGCTAAGGACCTTAATTAGGAATCTAGCGCCTTCTAGTTTAGGTCGCTATTGCTTAAAGTATCTAATAATAGCCAGCAGTTTCTTATTATAGATCTTGTAGTTATATTTAGCTAGGCTTAGTTGTTTTAAGTAGTATACCATGGGGTATAATACTCCCTCTTTATTATATTGAGATAGGATGCCTCCAGTGACGTAGTTAGATGAGTTAGCTTTTATAATACTTATTTAGTTTAGGTTAAAGTATTAGAGTACGGGCGCGGTGGTAAATATAACCTTTAGATAAGTAAAGGCCTTCTTATATTCCTTATTAAAGATAAAGGCTTTATTCTTTTAGGTTAGAGCTATAAGGGGTAAAACTAGGGCAGAGAAGTTGTTAATAAACTGTTAGTAGAAATTGGCAAATCCTATAAAGGCTCTTACGTCCTTAACGTTCTTGGGTTTTTGCTAGTTTATAATTACTTTAATTTTCTTTAGGTTTATTTATATACCGTCTATAAAAATAAGAAGCCTAAGGTATAGGACTTCTGTCTTATAAAACTTGTATTTATCTATATCTAATTATAGACTAGCTCCGTGTAGGGCTTATAGGATAAAGTTAACGTATTTCTAATGTTCGGTTAGGTTATTACTGTATATTAAGATATCGTCGATATAAGTAGTATAGAAGATGTCTAGGTAGGGGCGTAGGGTATTATTTATATAATGTTAAAATGAGCTCGGAGCATTTGCGAGGCTAAATAGCGTTACTAAGTATTTGAATAATCCATACCGAGTACAAAATGCGGTAAGCCATTTATCTCCCTTTACTATATGGAGGCGGTTAAATGTAAAGATGATATTAAGCTTTATATAGTAGCGAGCCTTACTTAGTTAGTTTAGCGTTTCTTGTATTAATAGGATCGGATATTGGTTTTTAATAGTAACGGCGTTAAGGGCTCGGTAATCTACGTAGAAGCGTAAACCGCCGCTAGGTTTCTTAACGAAGATTATTAATACGGCTATAGGTAAAGAGCTTGCTCTAATAAATCCTTTACTTAGGTTCTTATCTAGATACTTTTATAGTACTTAGAGTTCGTTTTAAGACATTCTATATAGGGGTTTAAATCTAGGCTGCTTTCCTTCTTTAAGTACAATCTTATAGTTATATAGTTGGTGTTCTAGTAGCTTATTAGCTTCCTTTTATAAAAATGCGTTTAAGTAGTAATGGTACTCTGCTGGTACCTTTATAATAGGGTAGTGTGCTTCTTTGGTGCTAAGGCTTTCTTAATATTAGCTATCGTGACAGCGAAAATTGTATATTTAGGCTTTTTAGCAAGCTAAGCTAGCGAAGTAGCTTTAATTATATAGATATCTAGGGTGTTAAGCTCTCTTAAATCATCTATAGTCTCTTATATAGTTTCTTATTTAGGTTTAGGTTTAGTATTAGGTATAGAGTTAGTGTTAGATTTAGGTTTATGTTCTTTAAGTATTCTTTTTATTATAGGGTACCAGTTTTTCTGGTATTCCTATATACTAAGCTTAAGCTTCTACTTAGTTTGGGGTGGTGCAGTAGTTAAGGTTAGTTTGTGGGGTTTGGTGAGATTTCTAGATCTTTAGTGGATATTAGTGGAAATCTTATATCGGTGGAATTTAGTGGAATTCTTGGGTTAGTGGAATCTGGTGGATTTCTTAGGCGTGGGGTAGATATCGGTGGAAATCTTAGACTAGTGGATCTTAGTGGATTTCCTAGGTTTTAGTTTAGGGTTAGGGTAGTGAGTTATAAGGCACTTCTACTTACAATAGGAGGCGGTAAATAGAAGCTTAAGGTTATCCTAGTTAATAGTTACCTTATATAGCTTTATCTAAGGTTGTTTAAGGATTACCGGGTAACCTAAGGTAGTAACGAAAAGCTTAATCAGTTCTTTATGGTTTAGGTATTAGAGTCTTAGGGCTGCTATATAGGTAATACGGCCTAAGATGGTGCGTTTGCTATTAAATCTAAATATATTAATATGCCAGTTAAGGGGGGTTAGGGTAAAACTATTATCTTACATAAAGATCTTATTAATAAATCCTATGCCGCTAGCTCCTGTATTAATTAGGATTTAAGTATTAGCCTATTAACCATTCTGCTAAAGACGGCAGTTAATGGTTATACTATGGTCCTAAGAGTTAGAGTTCGTAACGTTAAATATATTTAACGAGATCCTAAGGTAGAGCCGTCCCGGAAAGCGACTTAGCTCTAAGATTTTCCTTTTGGAGGTAATTAGGGCGGGGTTTTTATAGAGCGTTAGTTGGAGCTTTATCCTTATAAATGGTACTTACTAGATATAGGGCTGGAACTAGATAAAGATTGGGGACGGTAACCGGAAGATTAATACGGTGAACGGCTATTAGTATTGGCCGTTTGTAAATTGTTTTAGTGCGTAGGTAGGGGAATAAGGTAGTGTTTTAAGATATAATCCTTTTTTCCGTATTTAAAGTAGAGGCTTAGCTTAATGCGTCTTTCTTATTTAGGGGACCCTAGTGGGGCGTACTCTAGGGTTTTAGTGTTAATATCTATAGCGTTAGGGTACTTAGGCTAAGACGACTTAGTAGACATTTATAGGGCTGTTATATTATATTAAGGGGCGTGTTTTGGTATTAGGCGTAGTATATTATTGTACCATTTGTTAATGACGTTTATATAAGCGTTAAGGGCTTCTAGTAGGTCTACGCCTATTAGGGAGGTTTTTAGTTTAGGGCTTAGAGATTTAATAAGGCTGTTAATTAGTGCGGAGTTATTCCAGCCTGTTTCCCTTACGTAATAGTTAAATTTAGAGAAGTATACTAGGAAACTTTTCGTTCCTTAAGCTATATGGTTTATCTTTCTCTAGGTAGTAGCTTAGCGGTTTAGGTTACCGTATAAGGCTTTAAGAAGTATAACTAGGCTTTATACTAAGGTTAGCTAAAGAGGTTTAATAAGGTTAGCTGCCTCTCCTTCTAGTTAACTTAGGGCGTAATAAAGTTGGTTGGCTTTGGTTAGGTAACGGTCGGCGTTACCAGTTAGCTTATTTTTTAGCTAGCTTAGAAATAATTAGAGCTCTCGTTATTTACTAGTAAATACTAGGGGGTTAGGTAACTGCTTAGATTATTATAGTGCGGTAGTTAGTTTAGGGTGAATAGCTGCTATAGGTTTGGGACTCGCGTTTCGCGTATTTAACTCCGGAGATAGTGTTTAGTCTTAGGGTTCTAGTGTAGGCATCTTAAGGATACGGACTTCTTTTTAGAGGGCTTCTATTATTTTCTAATGCCGTGCTTTTTGTTTGGCTTATTATTAAGTTAGGGTAACTTGTTGTTATTTAAGGGCCTCTATAAAGGACTTCTGTATGCTTACTATTTGTTTTTAGAGGATGGATATAATATTGGCGGCCGTTACGGGGGCTTTAGGTGTGTTTTCCATTTTGGGTAGTAGTGTAAGTGGTTAACGCAATGTAGTGTTACGGAGTAAGCATAAGTGGTAATAATATATAACGAAGTAGATATTATTAAGCTATGTATATAAACTATGTGATAAGGTTAAGACGTTACGTAAGGAGAGAAGGTAGGGAAATAGGAAGAAAGGGTATATATCGTTAGCTTAGTTACTTAGTTAATACGTGCACGGAGCAGAATAGGATTTAGGTGGTGGTCCTGGCAGAACTTGGCAGGATTTGGTGGAACTTGGCGGAATATAGCAGAATATAGCAGATTGCCGTCAGATTGCCGCAAATTGCCGTCTCATAGTTAGTCTTTAGTTGCTAAGTCGGTGGAAACAGGTGGACGTGTATAAGGTGTTACGGGGGTGTCCCGTAACAGTCATATAGTTCTACTGGCTCCATTCTAGACCGTGCTTGTATTAACTAACTAGCTTCTTCCAACTCTTCTCTAAGTAGTTATAACATCGTACTTAAAGCGTCTATAATACAATTATTATTTTCCCTAAGAAGTTATAGTTATATAATCTTAGGGTTACTAGTTTAATAGAATAAGAATTAAATCTACTAGATGCATAAGTATAGTATATACTTTATATATGTATTGCTTACCTTTAATATATACTAATTAATAACCTTATATACTGTTTTTTTATCCGCATCTATAGATAGTAGAGGTATTACTTTATAGATAAAGTGTGCAATTCCTTCTTTTCTAGTTACTAGATATTTTAGTATTATAATATAGTTTATTACCTTTTAAATAATAACTTAATGCTTATTACGGACGCTTTAAGTACAATATTATAACTACTTGGAGAAGAGTCGGAAGAAGCTAGTTGGTTAATATAGGCACAGTCTAGGATAGAGCCAGTAGAACTATGTGACGAGGAATAGTAACCAAGGTCATATAATGTAATACGTAAGATACGCGAAGTACGGGAGGAACGTCACGTACATTACGTACAAGAAGGATTTTATAGGAGTGCGGTTATGTATTTAAGGACCCTTAATCCCTACCTAGATAGTTCCTTCCTTATAGTAATTCTCAGAATACAATTAGAGTTAATCTATTAGGTAACTACTCCACCAGTTATTATTACGTTGTTAACTTTACGCTTTACCTATACACCTAGCCCAATAATAAGCCCACCGTAGTACTTGCTATAAGATTCCGTTACACAATTACTACCTAATTACGGTCACGAAAGTTAAATAATATGCCACCAAAAGCAGCCACTATAATACCATTAATGGCGGCAACTACTTTAAGGTTAGGAGGTAACACCAATATAGCAGATACTAACTCACAACAACCTGTGACGGTTAGACAACTATAGGAAATAGTTAACTAGTTAACAGAAAATAATAAGGCACTTAAATAAAGGGTTAATAGAATAGGAGCAGCAAAGGTTAAGTTACTATTAATTAAAAGATTCTTAGGAGAGAGATTAAAGCTTAAAGGATTCCTTATATAAATGCATTTTAAGGTTATATAAAAGGAAGCAAAGCTGGCAACACCTATGGATTAAATAGCGTATGCAGGATTGTTCTTATTAGGAAGAGTACTTAAGTAGTTTAAGTTTTACCTCACAGAGATACAAGCAAATGGAATAATAACGATAAACTAAAAAGTACGGTTTATATTCTTAAGCTAGAATAGATTTATAGAGCGACTTATATAGATATTTAAAGACCCAGAGGCAACAACCACGGCGGAAAAAAAGCTTTAAGACATTATATAATAAACCTTAGCCATTAAGTATATAACGTAGTTCTAAACACTAGCAATATAAGTTAAGTGGAATAATAAGGCGCTTATAGCACAGTATAAACAGGGACTTAAGGCTAAAGTCTAGGACATAATTATTCTAATAGAAGATGTGGATACCTTAAGGGAACTAATAA
>Ga0307515_10011241_pt1 | contig 16997 bp, 13 predicted proteins | sample 17_EM_MG_FD_194513 | JGI IMG/M metagenome (GOLD analysis project Ga0307515, IMG submission 194513) | Populus trichocarpa ectomycorrhiza microbial communities from riparian zone in the Pacific Northwest, United States - 17_EM | ecosystem: Host-associated > Plants > Roots > Unclassified | place... | reverse complement strand
GCGCATAGAAGTGCCTGCGCGCCGCATCCAGGATGCGGCGGTTGCGCTCGGGATCGCGCGGCCTGCCGCGGCGTGGTGTCGGTGCGACGTCGTTCTCGGTGTCGTTTTTGGGCATCTTATTTAATGTACTTGAATGTCCATTATAGTTCGCTTAGACTTACTGTACTTGATCGTCCAATATATGAATCACACCATGACACCCCCTCTGCATCGCAGCCTCCTCGACCCCGGCGCCTGGGCGATCCGCCCCGTGGCGTTGGCGTCGCTGGTGCTCTTGTCGGCCTGCTCGGTAGCGCCCGTGCAGCCCCCATCGCCATCGGTGCCACTGACCGCTGGCTTTGCGCACGGCGGCCCGACGGCTGTTGCCGACAAGGCTCTCGACGGTGCTTGGTGGGCTGGCTATGGCGACCCGACGCTGACAGCGCTGATCGACGAGGCCCTCGCCGCCAACCAGGACGTGGCCATCGCCCTACAACGTGTCGCCCAGGCCCGCGCGGGCCGCGATGCGCAGGGCTCTCGCCTGTGGCCCACGGTGGGCTTGCAGGGGTCGGCCTCGCGCAGCGAGAGTGGCCTGCCCGATCCGGTCAAGCAGGGGCAGCCTGACACGCGTGCGCTGCGCGTCGGTGTCGACGTGGCATGGGAGATCGACCTGGCCGGTGGCGTGCGCGCCGCGCGCGATGCGGCGCAGGCCGATGCCGCGGCCGCCACCGCGGGTGTGGACGGCGCGCGCCTGCTGGTGGCCAGCGAAGTGGCGCGGCAGTACTTCGTGTTGCGCAGCGCTGAAGAGCAGCTGCGCATCGTGCAGGCCCTGGCCGCTGCCCAGCGCGAGACGGCCACCCGCGTGGGCAGCCGCCAGCGCGAAGGCGAGGCCAGTGCCTTCGACCTGGACCGCGCAGGCGCCGAAGCCGAGGCGCTCGACGCGCAAGTGCCTCCACTGCGGATGCTGGCCGGCGTCTCGCAGACCCGGCTGGCCGTGCTGCTGGGCCGCAACCCATCGGTGCGCGTGGTCGACGACGGTGCAGCGTTCGTGTGGCCTGCCGCGCGCGATATCGGGACCGGCCAGCCCAGCGATCTGCTGCGGCGCCGCCCCGACCTGATTGCGGCTGAGGCGCGCGTCGCGGCCGAGACGCTGCGCGGCGCCGAGGCGCGTGCGCAGTGGTGGCCCAAGCTGTTCCTGAGCGCCCTGTTCGGTCGCGAGGACCTGCGGCTGAATGCGCTCGATCTCGCGCCGGTGCATTTTTCGAACGTCGCGCTGGCGTTTGCCGCGCCGATCTTCAATGCCGGGCGCATCGACGCCAGCATCCGCGTGCAGTCGGCGCGGGCCGATGAGGCGCTGCTGGCCTGGCAGAAGGCGGTACTGGTGGCCGTGCAGGAAGTGGAGAGCAGCCTGCTCGTGTGCACCGAAGAGGCCGAGCGCGCCGCCGCGCTGAGCCGCACTGTCGACCACCGTCGCCGCTCGCTGCAGCGTGCCCAGTCGCTGCAGCGCGAAGGCCAGATCGACCTGCTGGTGTTGCTGGACGTGCAGCGCTCGGTGCTGGCCAGCGAACTCGCCCTGTCGGACAGCCGCCTTCAACAGGTGCTGGCCGACGTCCAACTCTACAAGGCACTCGGCGGCGGCTTTGCGCCGGCTCGGGCCGGTGCTGTCACGACTTCTCTTGCCGCAAGGACACCCCAATGAACAGGATATCCCCCGCCATGACCCTCACGGTCATTGCCGCTGCCAGCGTGCTGTTGGCCGCCTGCAGCGAGCCGAGCGCTCCCGCCGCCGTCGTCAAGCCGGTCTTCGTGACCACGGTGACGCAATCGGCGTCTGCGCAGACGCGCACCTTCACCTCCGTGGTTCGAGCGCGTGTCGAGACGGACCTGGGTTTTCGCGCCGGCGGCAAAGTGGTCGACCGATTGATCGAGGTCGGTGAGGTCGTGAAGGCCGGCCAGCCGCTCGCGCGCCTCGACCCGGCCGACTATCAGCTGGCCGCGCGGGCCGCTGCCGACCAGGTGCAGGCCGCTTCGGTGGATGCGCAACAGGCCGCCTCCGACGAGGCCCGCATGCGCCGCCTGCTCGCCGACGGTTCGGTGGGCGCTGCCGACCATGAACGCCAGAAGGCGCGTGCCGACGCCGCTGCGGCCCGCCTGGACCAGGCCCGCCGCCAGCTGGACCTGGCGCGCAACCGCGAAGGCTATTCCACGCTGGTGGCGCCCTATGCCGGCGTGGTGACGGCGCTGCACTTCGAGCGCGGCCAGGTGGTCACCGAGGGCCAGCCCGTGCTGTCGTTGGCCCGTGACGGGGAACGCGAGATCGTCGCCGACCTGCCCGAGGAATGGGTGGGCCGCGCACGCACGCTCACTGCCGTGGCCACGCCCTGGCAGGGCACGGCGCAAGACGCGAAGGCGCCGCTGCGGCTGGTGCTGCGCGAACTCTCGCCGCTGGCCAGCGCGCAGGGCCGGACCTTCCGCGTGCGTTATGCCGCGGGCCCCGAATCTCGCGCGCTGGTCGCGGCGCTGCCACTGGGCAGCACCATGCAGCTGAACCTGTCCGACCCGAGCTCGGGCGCGGCCACTGCCGCGCTGCCGGTCACGGCGCTCGTGAAGGCCAGCGGCTCCGCGGGTGTCTGGGTGCTGGATGCCAAGGGCTCCGGTCTCGCGTTCCTGCCCGTGCAGGTGGTCGGCATGGACGACGCGTCGGTGCGCGTCACCGGCCTGACCGCCGGCAGCCGCGTGGTCAGCGTCGGTGCCCAGAAGCTCGACGCCGGCATCAAGGTGCGTGCCGTCGAACGTGCGCCTGAAGCCACACCGGCCCCCGTCGCCAAGACCAGCTCACAGGGGCAGTCATGAAACGCTTCAATCTCTCGGAATGGGCCGTCACGCACCAGCCGATGGTGCTGTTCCTGATCATCGCGACGCTCATCGTCGGCGTTATGTCGTTCAGCCGGCTGGGCCGTCTGGAGGACCCCAACTTCGACGTGCCGCAAATGACGGCCATCGTCGTGTGGCCCGGCGCCACCGCGCAGGATGTGCAGGACCAGGTGCTCAACCGCATCGAGCGCCGGCTGCAGGAGCTGGATCACTTCGAATACGTGCGCAGCTTCTCGCGCCAGGGCTACGGCGGCATCACGCTGTGGATGAAGGGCGGCAGCACCAAGGCCGAGCTCGACAACGCCTGGTACCAGGTGCGCAAGAAGATCGGCGACGTGCGCCAGGAGTTCCCCGAGGGCGTGCGCGGTCCCTTCTTCAACGACGAGTACAACGACCGCTACAGCGTGCTCTACGCGTTGAGCGCGCCCGAGCTGTCGATGGCCGAACTGCTGTCGGTCACCGAAGACGTGAAGCGGCGCATTCAGGCCGTGCAAGGTGTCGGCAAGGTCGACGTTCTGGGCAAGCAGGCCGAGCGTGTGTACGTGGAGCTGTCCACCCGGCGGCTGGCCGCCCTCGGCATCCCGGCGACGGCGGTGTTCGAGGCGCTGTCGCGCCAGAACCTGGTCGCCCCGGCCGGCTCGGCCGATGCCACGCATGACCGTGTGCAGGTGCGCGTGGACGGTGGGCTGCGCAGCGTTGCCGACGTTTCCAATGTGACGCTGGAAGTCGGAGGCCGCTTGCTGCGACTGGCCGACATCGCCACCGTGCGCACCGGCTACGAAGACCCGCCGAGCCTGACCATTCGCCACAACGGTGTGCCGGTGCTGGCCATCGGCGTGACGATGCAGGCCAACGGCAACGTGCTCGACTTCGGGCACGCACTGGAACAGCGGCTGGCGCAGGTGCGGCAGGAGCTGCCGGCGGGCGTGGAGATCCAGCAGTACGCCGACCAGCCGCGCGTGGTGGAAGAGTCGGTCTGGGAGTTCGAGCGTTCGTTCCTGGAGGCGTTGGCCATCGTGCTCGCGGTGTCCTTCCTGTTCCTGGGCTGGCGCACCGGCATCGTGGTGGCCGCTTCGGTGCCGCTGGTGCTCGGACTGGTCGCGGCCGTCATGTACGCCGCCGGCTGGGCCCTGGACCGCATCTCGCTGGGCGCGCTGATCATCGCGCTGGGTTTGTTGGTCGACGACGCCATCATCGCGGTGGAGATGATGGTGGTGAAGCTCGAGGAGGGCTGGGACCGGCTGCACGCGGCCACCTACGCCTACACGTCCACGGCGTTCCCGATGCTGACCGGCACGTTGGTCACCGCCGCCGGCTTCATGCCGGTGGGGTTTGCCAAGTCGATCGCCGGGCAGTACGCGGGCGGCATCTTCTGGGTCGTCGGGGTGGCGCTGATCCTGTCGTGGCTGGTGGCCGTGATCTTCACGCCGTACCTGGGCGTGTTGCTGCTGCCAAAGAACCTGGGGAAATCGGAGACGGGTACCCACCACGACGTCTACGACCGGCCCGTCTACCACCGGCTGCGTGCCGTCATCGATTGGGCGGTGCAGCGCCGCGCCTGGGTGCTCGGCGCCACGGTGCTGCTCTTCGTGATCGCTGGTGCCGGCATGCTGACGGTGCAGCAGCAGTTCTTCCCCACAGCCTCGCGGCCCGAGCTGCTGGTGGACCTGCGGCTGCGCGAGGGAGCATCTTTCGCCGCGACCGAGCGCCAGGTGAAGCTGCTCGAAGCGCAGCTGGCGAAGGACGCGGACATCGAGTTCTTCACCGCCTACACCGGCGCCGGCACGCCGCGCTTCTATCTGTCGATCCAGCCGGAACTCCCCAATCCGGGCTTCGCGCAGTTCGTCATCAAAACGGCGGACATTGAACAGCGCGAACGTGTGCGCACCCGGCTGATGGAGCTCTTCGCCAAGGACGAGGCCTTGCCCGATGTCACGGCGCGCGTCACGCGCCTGGAGTTCGGCCCGCCGGTGGGTTTCCCGGTGCAGTTCCGCGTCATCGGCCCCGACAAGGCGCAGGTGCGCGAGATCGCCTACCGCGTGCGCGACGCGGTGCGACAGAGCACGCTGGTGCGCGACACGCAACTCGACTGGAACGAGCAGGTCCGCTCGATGCAGGTCCACGTCGACCAGGACAAGGCACGGCTGCTCGGCCTGTCCACGGCCGACATCCAGGGCATGGTGCAGACCACACTCGACGGTGCGCCGGTGACGCAAATCCGCCGCGGCGAAGAGCTCATCGACGTGGTCGTGCGAGCGTCACCCGAGGAGCGCAAGAGCATCGGCCAACTCGGCGACCTGCAAGTGTTCACGCGCAGCGGCGTGACCGTTCCGCTTTCGCAGTTAGCCCGCGTGGAGCCGAGCTTCGAAGAGCCGGTGCTGTGGCGCCGCAACCGCGACATGGTGCTCACCGTGCGCAGCGACGTCGTCGACGGCGTGCAGGGGCCTTACGCCACGGCGCAGATCCGCCCATCGTTGCAACCCATCGTCGACAGCCTGCCCGCGGGCTACCGCATCGAAGACGGCGGCGCCATCGAAGAGAGCGACAAGGCCAACACGGCGCTGTTCGCGGTGTTCCCGGCGATGTTCGCGGTGATGTTGACGTTGCTGATGATCCAGCTGCAGAGCTTCTCACGCCTGTTCATGGTGTTCATGACGGCACCGCTGGCGCTGATCGGCGTGGTGCCGGCGCTGCTGCTGTTCCAGGCGCCGTTCGGCTTCGTCGCGCTGCTGGGCGTGATTGCACTGAGCGGCATGATCATGCGCAACTCGATCATCCTGGTCGACCAGATCGACCAGGACATCGCGCGCGGCGTGGCGCCCTGGACCGCCATCGTCGACGCCACGGTGCGGCGCTCGCGCCCCGTGGTGCTGACGGCAGCCGCCGCGGTGCTGGCCATGATCCCGCTGACGCACAGCGTCTTCTGGGGACCGATGGCCATCTCGATCATGGGCGGCCTCGTCGTCGCCACGGCGCTCACCCTCGTCTTCGTGCCCGCGCTGTATGCCGCCTGGTTCCGCGTCCGGCGTGACAGCCCGGCACAGGCGCCCGCCGGTGCGCCACTCGCCACGGCTGCATGAGCACCACTCGCCTCCCACGCAAAAGGAAACACGAAATGAACACACGGAACGCGGGACTTCCATCTGCCGTTCGGAAGCAAAAGACTTTTGGCTTCGCGCAGATTCCCAGAATGTCGCAACTCGCGCTGCATGCCGCCCTGGTGCTTGCAGCGTCTACCGCGCAAGCGCAGAGCTTCGTCGATGCCAAGTACCGATGCGCGGTGCTCGGGGACACCAGCCAGTGCGAGCACGCGCCCGACCTGCCTCCCGTTCGCGTTGAGAAGCGGCTGGAGCTCGGTCCACGCGCGCTTTACCTGAAGCATCTCGGCGCCAGCACACACGACGCGATTGCTGAAGCGCGTCTGCTCGGTGAGGCGCCGTCGTGCCGGGTGGTCCGCATCACCACGCGACAGCTGAGCAGCGCCGAAAAGCTCGACCGGCTCAACGGGCGAAACAGCATCTCGGCAGAAGCCGTTGAAACCCTCTCGCTGACCGCCGCACCCGGCGAAACGTGTTGACTCCGACATATCAGAAGAACAGTCGATCACTGTGCATGGTCGACATCGATCGCACCCCACTCATCAACTTCAAGGAATCAAGATGAAAGCTTTGAACATTGCTCTGCTGATCGCTGGCAGCCTCACTGCAGGTTCTGCGATGGCACAACCGATCGTGGTATCGGTACCCCCTGCCGTTGCAGCGTCCCAGCCACTCAGCCGCGCCGAGGTGATGGCGGACCTGCACATCTGGCGTCTCTCGGGCATGCAGGCCGCCAGGTACTTCAGTGATTACCACGACGAGCGGAACCCTCAATACCAGGCCGCCCTGGCTCGCTACCAGGCCATGCGGTCATCGCCGGATTTCGCCGCCTTGGTGGAGAAGCTGCGCGCTGATCCTTCCGCACCTGTGGTTGGACGCTGAGGCGACGCGCATGACCTCCACCAAGTTGCAACTGAAGGCGCTGCTCGCCATCGCCGCCAGCCTCGCCTGCGTCGGCATGGCCCACGCGGCCGCCTTCCAGCTCAAGGAGCAGAGTGCCGCGGGCCAGGGGCGCGCCTTCGCGGGCTCCATCAGCCAAGGTGGAGACGCCACCGTCATCGCGAACAACCCGGCAGCCATGACGCTGCTGAACGGGCGGTTGATCCAGGCCGACATCGCCGTCATCGACTACTCGGTCAAGTTCGACGGCACGGGCAATGACGCGCTGGGCCGCCCGCTGTCCGGAGGCAATGGCGGCAACGCCGGCGACACGGCTGCCGTGCCGTCGCTGTACTTCCACACGCCGGTGACGGATCGAGTTCATCTGGGCTTGTCCGTCACGGCGCCGTTCGGCTTCAAGACCGAATACGACGATGGTTGGGTCGGCCGTTACCAAGGCGTGAGAACGGAGCTGAAGGCCATCGACGCCGGCGTGGCGGGGTCGTACAAGGTCAACGAGGCCTTGTCACTCGGTGCCTCGGTGTTCGCTGAGCGCATGGAGGTGAAGCTGCGCGACGCGGTCGACTTCGGTGCGCTGCTGGCGGCCTCCAGCGTGCCCGGCTTCTCGCCGACGAGTGCGGACGGGTACATCAACATCGACGGTCACAACACCGCTGTCGGCTACACGCTCGGTGCGCTGCTGCGCCCGGCTGACGCGACGACGATCGGGTTGGCCTACCGCTCCGAAGTCAAGCACAAGCCGAAGAGCGCCAACGTCGACTTCTCGGTCCCCGCGGCCGCCAACGCCGTGTTGTCTGCGGCCAGGCCGAACACCTTCGCGAGCACGACCGCGAGCACCGAGCTGACGATGCCGTCGTCGTGGACGCTCAGCGTCAGCCAGCAACTCGACGACCAGTGGACCGTGATGGCCGACTACTCGCGCACGCAATGGGAAAAGTTCGGCAGCGTGGTGCTCGACTTCGCATCCAACCTGCCCGACGAGACGCTGCACTTCGGCTACCGGAACACATCGTTCTACTCGGTCGGTACGGAGTACCGGGCCAACGACAGCTGGACTTTCCGTGGCGGCCTCGCCTATGACCAGACCCCCGTCACCGATGCGGTGCGAGATGTCCGCGTGCCGGATGTCAGCCGAAAGTGGCTGTCCCTCGGGGCGACGTGGCAGGCGAGCAAGCCGCTGACCTACAGCGTGGGCTACACGCACTTGTTCATCAAGGACACCAGCGTCAGCCTCACTTCATCCAGCGGCAGTACGCTGCAAGGCTCGTACAAGCTGCGCAGCGACATCGTCGCCGTTTCTGCCCAATACAGCTTCTGATCGAGGGGCTCGTCGTTGCTCCGTCAGAGGTCCGTCATGTCCTCAAGACGTCGTGGCTGGAGAATGCAGGGCGGCGAGGCGCGTTTGACGAGGTGGAAGCACCTTCGAGCCGCCACAACGGCATGAGGGATGTGGCTTCGTTGGGCGCACCCTTTTGCTGGTCTTCGATTCATTTACTACGACAGAAGAACACCATGATCACGACGGCTCCAAGGTTCACGATTCCCCTTCTGCTGGCCGCAATGGCGCTGGCCGGTTGCATGAGCTCCGGCGGCACGGCTTCGAAGGCCATGCCCACCGCCACAGCGCAGCTCAAAGCCACGCAGGGCAACGCGGCCAACGGCACGGTGCGGTTCACGCAGGACGGTTCGCACGTCAACGTGCGCGTTCAACTCAGCGGCCTGACGCCGAACCAGGAGCATGGCTTCCATGTGCATGAGAAAGGCGATTGCTCTGCTCCCGATGGCATGAGCGCCGGCGGCCACTTCAACCCGAGCGGCCACCCGCACGGCCCGCAAAACGCAGCGCATCACGGCGGCGACATGCCGGCGCTGAAGGCCGATGCTGCCGGCAATGCGCAGGCGAGCTTCCAGATGGACGGCGTCAGCATCGGCACCGGTGTCGACGGCCTGCTCGGCAAAGGCGTGATCGTGCATGCCAAGCCCGATGACTACACCACGCAACCCACCGGCAACTCGGGTGCGCGCATCGCCTGCGGGGTGATCGTCGCGTCCTGATCCCTTCTGCCAGGCGGCCCCGCCCGCGTGATGGGGGTTGATCGCTGCGTGACGACTCTGCGCGCCCCGATGTCCGGGGCAGCGCTAGCTCGCGGACCGCACGAGATCTTTCGCCGTATCGATGATGTCCGTAGCGTCCTTCGCGGCCGTCTTCACACTGCCTCCAAGAGAACGCGCCACTCCAACCGCACGGATTTGGTCCAGCAGTGGGGCTGCAGGTGGCCGCTCCTTCTGAGGCAAACCAACCAGCCCGCGGACCCATCGACGCAATTTCGCACCGGTGGTGGAGGCCTTCATGCCGAGTTTTTTACCCACCCTGCGGGCGAACGATGTGGAGAGAACAGGCTCCGGCTCCCACACGCTTCTTCTCGGGATTCGATAGCCTTGGCGGTTCAGTTGATCCAGGCGCGTGTCTAGGTTGACCGGGGCATGGATTTCGAGCTGCTGCTTGGTGCGCTTCATCGACTCGCTCACGGCGTAAGACTCGCTGGCGCGATAGGCAACGACCGAGCGCAGCCTCTTTTCCTTCCGGGTGTACGCGCCGTCGGGCGCGAGGATCGCGGGCCCCTCTGCCCAGGGATCGATCACGACATCGTGATCGCGACCCTTGCCGCTGCGAGATTCGCACCAGGCATGGTCCACGCCTTTGCGCTTCACATCGTGCACCGATTCGGCCTCTCCCAGCTTCGCCACATGGAGGCTCGTCGCCACGCGAGCGTGTTCCCCGCAGTTTCCTGCCTCGACGAACATGGCCACCGCGGCAGCATCGGGGGGGCCAAAGTTACTGTGCAGTCGTTCCATGTGGCCACTGATTTCACGCGCAATGGTGACACGGCGCGTGCTCTCATGGCCGCTCGCCTCAATGTCGGTGGCGACGTTGCCCCGTCCGAAGGCGAGGGCCTCACGCGTCTCAAGCACGGTGTCGTTGCCTTTGCGCAGGTTCGTCAGGTCACCGCCTTCTACGTGCCGACCATCGACGGCCCGCATGAAGAGGTATCCGGCCAGCGGCGTCTCCTTCGGAGCCAACCGAGGCATGGCCTCTGCCAGATAGTTGCGGCCCTCCAATTCCAGCCGGCGCTGCATCACGACCCGCTCTTCGAAAGCGAGCATGGCCTCAGCGTGCAAGGGCAGGGTCACGTCGGCCGCTGGCCGTGGTGTACGCAGCGGCAGGTCAGCCAGCTCGCCGCTGGCAGGGGGAGAGTTCGTACTCCCCGCCGCGCCGTGTTCTCGCGACAGGGCATCCTGACTGTGATGAGCGGTCTGCGCGGCAAGCGCTTCAACCGGTAGATGCAGTCCTTTGATCGTGTACATGCAGACGTCGCCGATCAAGCCAGTGGGGCCGTGGCATCGGTGAACCTGTACGGGAGGCAGGGCGCTTGCCGGGCATCAATGCCACCTGCAAGCCCATAGGGTTGCGGTTGTTCCGATCGGGCATGCGTGGGGATCGCCTGCGTGAACCATTTCAGGAATGCCGGGAACTGCTCGCGCGGGCACATGCGCTGAGCGACGGTGCGCGCGATGTCTTCGGCGCTTGCCGATGCGCGGCCGTCGAGCTTGTGCCCTGCAGCGAGGGCCTTCTCGACGGCTGACAAAGAGTCCGGGTTCAGCTGGCCCAGCGACAGCAGGTTCGAGATCACGATGCGGCGCGCCTCCTGCATCGTCTTGTCGAGCGGTGCGCCGCCGGGCTGCGCGCCACGGCAGGAGTGATGCATCCAGCCGGACAGGCAGGCCGCAATGGATGCGCGGCTCCGTGGCACGACGGCGAAGGCGCCGCTGGATCGAGCCCACATGGCCTGCGTCGGGTTCACTCCATCTGACAGCAGGAAGACCAGAACGTTCGGGTCTTCGGCACGCATGCGCCGCGCCAGTTGCAAACCCGTGGTGCCGCACGCCAGCGGACCGAAGTCGGCGAGAACGTGCGTGTGCCGCTGCTGGCGCCACAGGGCGAGGGCACCAGCGGCCGAGCTCGTCACATCGGCCCACTCCTTGTCGGCTGCCGTTGGCCTGCGGGCTGCCAACAGCGCCTTGATGGGGCCGCCTGTGGTGGGTTCACCTGCGTGCTGCGTCATGTGGGTCCTTGAACACCGGGTAGCGTCAACTGCCAACCCGTGATGCGATGTTGATGGCGGTGAAGCCAAGCCGCCTCTACGGTCCGAAGCTGCGCCGGAGATTGCGAAGGCACGCGGCACCACGCCGTTCATCAATGCGCGGCTTGTGCACAGCGCGGTACTTCGCATCCCCGGCGATTGCTGCGTGCAGCCCTACATCACGCGCTGCGTGCGTCCCTAGGCTTGCCTCCATCCGAAAAGGAGTCATTGAATGAACCAAGTCCCCGTCGCAGCTGGGCGAGCCGATGCGGCCGCCGCCATGGCTGCGCCACTGATGACGTCGGCCCAGACCGACTTTCTTTCGCAGCTTGCCGTGCATCTCGGCATGCTCCCGTCCGATGGTGCGTCGCTGGCAGCGCCGCGTTTTTTCACCGGGCCGGCCGGCCTGGCGTGCCGGCTCCACCTGTTGCTCGGCGAGCCCGCCGTGCGCCCAGAGGCATTGCTGCCGATGTCTGCGCAGGAACTGGCCGGACCGGAAGTGCATCGCCTGCTGTCGCTTCAGTCACTGGTGCTCAGTGAGCTGGGCTGGTACCTCGGCACGTCGGGCGAGGGCCTGTTGCAGCTCAGCTCGCTGGCCTGGATCGACGACCCGCTCGATGCCGCGACAGCCCTCGATCTCGCCAACGGTGTTGGCATTGCGGTGCTGCATGCACTGATGAGCGACGAAGCCATGGCACCGACCGCAGACCGAATCGCTCACTGATCACAGAGAGGCCTGAAGATCATGGTTTTGCCCGTCTCGAACCCTTCGTCAGCCGTGCGGTCGTCCGCTCCGGCAGAGTCATCGGTGGTGTCGTCGGGAACGGCGGGGCCGTCGCGTGAGCTGTCGACCATGCCGGACGTACCGCGGCGGACGGCTCACTCGCAGTCCGCGCGTGGCTTCGATGAGTCGAGCATCCGGCGAGGTGCCGGCCCCACCTTGTCCGCGACGACCTCGTCGGCTCGTTTCGCCGGTGACGTCGAGACCTTGTTGCCTCCTGCGAAGCTGTTCGGGCGATCGGACCGATTCGACCTCAGTCCGAACCGCATTGCGACACCCGACGTCGAGCGGAACATCGCGCCCGCCGAAACGCCTCGCGAGCGCATCTCGGCTGCCCTCAACGCCCTCGAATTCCATGAGCCCGCGGGCGAAGCACGGACCGCTCAGTTGGCGATGCAGGGTGAATACATCCCCTGGGCTGCGAGGGTGCTGGAGTCGCGCGAAAAGGTTTTCGGCACTGACGGCTATGCGCTCGACCGGAACCGCAGCATCGCGCTCGGCAAGGCTGCGCTGCCCGCGTTGTACGACGGCGTGCGGCAGTTCATCTCGTCGATGTCGCGCTCGCCCCTGCGCAACGCGGTGGCCACGATGATCGGGCCTCGCTCCGCAGGCACCGATGCCAGCGGCCAGCGGCTCAATGCGGGCGAACTCAACAACAACTACGACCCGTCGCTGGCGGGTGGTGTGGCGGGGGCCGGCACGGCCTATGCCGTCGACACGGCACTGCTGTCGGCGATGGACCGGCGGGCCCGGCTGGCTAACTTCCCGGAGTTCAAGCCGGTGGACTTGAAGGCGCTGGTGCCGGACCCGGCACCGGTGCAGCTGCGCATGGTGAATGGGCGAAAGGAATTCTGGCGCCCCCTGCAGGATGAGTCCGGCGCGTCACAGGCGGCTGCGCCGAGCGAGCAAGGCATGCCCAGCATGGCGGCCCTCAAGGACAAGACCGAGACGCGGCGCAAGCTGCTCACCGATCTGCAGGACATCCTCGAATCCAAGCAGTGGGGCCTGCTTGCCCAGCCCATGCTGGCCGGCGGAGCCAACGTGCTGCGGCGCGCCATCCTGTCGAAGGAGGCGCTGCTTCGGCCTCTGCCGGTGCTCGGCCATTCGATGTGGGCCTCCGGCATGGGGGGAGCCGGTGCCAAGCTGAGCCTGGGCCTGGCCAAGTCGGTGGCCTGGGCCGATGTCGACAACCTCGTCGGCGGCAAGCAACGCGTCAATCTCTTCGCGACCCAGGTGGCCGACCCGAACGTGCGGCCGGCGGGGCTGGCCGACTACCGCGGCCTGCCGGGGCATGCCTGGCAGGTGGCGAAGGAGACGGCCTCACTGGCCACGCATTTCGCAGCCGGGCCCTGGCGCAGCAGCGGCTCGCTCATTCCGTCGCGCGAGGCGGTGCAGGCGCGTGTCGGCGATGTCGCACGCACCGTGGTGTCGAACGTGTTTGCCAGCGTGCTGTCGACAGCCACCGGGCCGCTGGTGGCGCAGATTCTTCGCAACGGCGCATCGGCTCCGCTGCCGGGCGAGTCGCCGCAATCTGGCGCCTACCTGCTGCAGCAGGCCGCCCAGAGCGCGACCAACGATTTCGTGTGGCAGGCATCGAGGGAAGCCTTGCGAGGTGGCGCGTACAACCTGGGCGCTTCGCTCGATCGCTGGCGCGACGACAGGCAGGCGCAATCGCTGCGAGCGGCGCATACCGCGCAGAACGAGCTTTCAGATTTGGCTGAACGCCTGCTGCAACGTGCAGCCGATACGTTGCCAGCGGCATCACGAGCCCGTACAGCGCTGATCGGAATACAGAACCTGGGCCGTGACCAGAACATCCGCGTCGATGTCTTGCAAGCTGCGCTGATCGAGCTGAAGAATCAGCCTGCACTGTCATCGGCAGATCCACAGCGTCATGCCCGCCTGGTGGAGCGTGCGGAGACAGTGATTCACAGCATGGCGCAGCGCGACGAGCTGAAGCGATGGCGCGACCCCGTGGGAACGCAGGCGCAGGCCGATCGCACCCGCTGAAGGAAGAGCCCCAGAAGGAAGTGCGCGACGAGCGTCTCGCTCATCCCGACGTGCCATTCGCTTGCAGCCCATCACCCTTTTTCTGGGTGGGCCATCGCTGAACAACGGCTTGCCTGAACCGTCTTCTCTCCTGAGCACACGCAACGCGCGTGCCGCAACGGGAGAGAAGAATCGATGCACGTCTACGACTTCGTCGCGGTCGGCTTGGGTCCGTTCAACCTGAGCCTGGCCTGCCTGATGGCGCCGCTGAAGGAACACGGCGGCCTGTTCGTCGAGCGCGGCAGCCAGTTCGCGTGGCACCCCGGCATGCTGATGGACCGCTGCACGCTGCAGAACCCCTTCCTCGCCGACCTGGTGACGCTGGCCGATCCGACCAGCCGCTTCAGCTACCTCAACTACTGCAAGCAGCAAGGTCGCATCTACTCGTGCTACGTGCGCGAGAACTTCTACCTCACGCGCAACGAATACAACCGCTATTGCCAATGGGCAGCAGCACAGCTCGACAGCGTACGCTTTCAGCATGAGGTGACGGCCATCGCGCACGACGCAGAGCACGGGCTCTACTTCGTGTCGGGCCGAGACCTGCGCACCGGCCGGCCCTTCGAGCACGCGGCGCGCCGGCTCGTGCTCGGCGTGGGCGCCTCGCCGCGTCTGCCCGCGTGCTGCGCTGAAGGCGAAGGCCCCTACCTGCACAGCGCCGACTACCTGCATCACAAGGAGGCGCTGCAGCGCAGGCGCTCCATCACCATCGTCGGCAGTGGCCAAAGCGCGGCCGAGATCTACCGCGACCTGCTGCAAGACATCGACCGGCATGGCTACAGCCTGAACTGGGTGACGCGCTCGTCGCGCTTCTTCCAGATGGAGAACGCCAAGCTCGTGCTGGAGCTGATTTCGCCCGACTATGCCGATCACTTCCATGGCCTGCCCGAGGTGGCCAAGGAGCGTGTCGTGCGCGAGCAGAAGAGCGTCTACAACGGCATCAACGGCGAGCTCATCAACACGCTCTATGAGCTGCTCGACGAGCGCCGTGACGATCTTCGCGGCCGCACGCGGCTGCTGCCCAACATGGAGTTGCGTGCATGCCGCCGCAGCGGTGGGGGCCACGAGCTGGAGTTCGTGCACACCGAACTCGGGAGCCGCTATCGCCACCAGGCCGACGGCCTCGTGTTCGCGACCGGCTATGCGCCGCGGGTACCGGCCTTCGTGGAGGGCATCCACCACCGCATCGCCTGGGACGACGCGGGCCGCTACCACCAGCAGCGCAACTATGCGGTCGACGTGGAGGGCCGCGAGATCTTCGTGCAGAACGCCGGCTGCCACAGCCATGGCGTGACCAACCCTGACCTCGGGCTGGCCTGCCACCGCAACGCCTGCATCATCCGCGCGCTGACCGGTGTCGAGTACTACCCGATCGAGACGCAGACTACGTTGCAAGACTTTGCGCCGCGCGCGGACGGTGCTTTCGTGGAGGTGATGGCGTGACGACGGGTTTGCGCCCGGCCATCGTCGCGATGTCGGCGTTCGCGGTGGTGAGCGACGCCATCCTGATCGCCTTCTACCCGCACTTCTTCGAGCGGCGCTACGGCGTGACGAGTGCGTTCCACGTCGGTGCGTACATCGCGGCGATCTCGATCGCGGTGATGTGCACGCTGCCGCTGTGGGCGCGCGTCGCGCGTCGCGTGGAGACCATGCACTTGCTGCTCTTCACCCAGGCCGCGGCGGGCGTGCTGTGCCTGCTGAGCTGGTTTGCCGACAGCGTGCTTGTCTACTGGGTGCTGTCGATGCTGATGTTCATGTGCAAGAGCAGCTACCTGCTCATGTACCCCTACCTGATGCGCATGCAGACGCCCGACACGCACGCTCACACGATCGGCCTGCTGTCGGTGGTGGTGCACCTCGGCGGCATCTTCGGTGCGGTGGTGGGCGGCTTCGTGCTGCAGCGCTTCGGCCCCGCGGCGTGCCTCGGCTTGATGGCCGCGGGCGATTTTGCACAGATGGCCGTGTGCGCGTGGCTCATTCGCAGCGGGCGCGTGGTGCGTGTGGTGGCGGCCGACGCCGCCGTGCCGGCACCGGCGCGCGCTCCGGGCAGCCTGCGCCGCATCCTGCAGCTGTGCGGCCTGGTGATGCTGATCGACTTCAGCGCTTACCTGGTCCGCCCGTTCTTCTCGCGCTACTGGGAGCAGGTGTCGGGCTCTAGCGAGCAGCTGGTGAGCGGGGCGGTGTTCGCGATTCCGGGCGCGGTCGCGCTGGTGGCGTTGTTCGTGAACCAGCGCGCCCGCGGTCGCAGCGGCCGGCTGCACGACCACGTGCTGGCCAACCTGCTGCTCGGCACCGCGGGGTTGATGCTGCAGGCCGTGCCGGCCGAATGGTCGATCCTCGCCGGCCGCGTGCTCTACGGCTGGTCGCTGTTCCAGCTGATCGTGAAGTTCGAGGTGCTGCTGTTCCGCTTCAGCACACCGCCTTCTTATGCACGCGACTTCAGTGTCTTCAACTTCTTCCAGAACCTGGGCGTGCTGCTTTCGTCGTTTGCGGCCGGCGCGCTGGTGGAGCGCCATGGCATTGCGCTCACCTTTGCCATCGCCGCCGTCGGCCTGGCCGTCGTCGCCGTGCTCGACCGCCTGCTGCTCGGGTTGGATCGGCTCACATCCACGGCGCCCGCCCGCGCCATTCCTCTGGAGGCCACCCATGCCGGTTGACTTCGCCGCCTGTGACCCTGAGCGCCGGCCCTTCTCGAGCGAGGGGCTGCGCATCCGCGCACTCGATCTCGATGCCGACATTCCGGTGATGCACCGCTGGTTCGCGATGGACTACGCGAGCTTCTGGGGCATGCAGCCCAAGGCCGAGCACGAGGTCCGGGCGGTCTATGCCGCGCTCGTGAACAGCGGCCACGCGATGGCCTACACCGGCGTGTGGCACGGGCAGCCGGCCTTTCTGCTGGAGTGCTACGACCCCGCACGCGACCCGCTCGGGCGGCACTACCCGGTGCGGCCCGGTGACGTGGGCATGCATTTCTTCGTCGGCCCGCCGACGGTGCCGTCGCGCGGCTTCACGCGTTGCGTGTTCCGCGCGCTGATGCGATTCATCTTCGAGCGGCTGGATGCGCGCCGCGTGGTCGTGGAGCCCGACGCACGCAACGACAAGGTGCACGTGCTCAACCGCGAGATGGGCTTTGCCTATGCGGGCCAGGTGCAGCTGGCCGAGAAACTCGCCGCC
>Ga0307515_10011240_pt1 | contig 16998 bp, 8 predicted proteins | sample 17_EM_MG_FD_194513 | JGI IMG/M metagenome (GOLD analysis project Ga0307515, IMG submission 194513) | Populus trichocarpa ectomycorrhiza microbial communities from riparian zone in the Pacific Northwest, United States - 17_EM | ecosystem: Host-associated > Plants > Roots > Unclassified | place... | reverse complement strand
CTATTTTTTTCTTATAGGCTGCGTCTCTTGGACGTGAGCTGAGTCCAATGGAGCTATTTGTAGAGACGCATGTGCGGAGTCAAGACCGCCAAAAGGGGGTGCAACAGTTTGTGGACAACCGTGCTCACCACTTTGTGGTATGTTCGTTCATTCATTTTATTTTGTAAGTTATTATTTTCTTGAATTGCATATGATGATTTTTTTTTAAATTTTCAGGAGACCTATAATAGCCGGTTGAGGGAGAGATATGGGGACAATCCTTCGACCCATCCAGATTTCGATCCAGATTTGTGGATGGAGGTGGGATCGTTTGGTGGATCCGATAAAAATCGGGTCTACGGGCTCTCCAACACTACGGCTGAAAACTTGCGTTCGGCTCTTAGTGTCTCAACCGTTGGGAGCTCTCCATCAATATCGAGCACCCAGTTTGAGGAGCTCATTGCCTTGAAACAACAATATCAACAACTCTCGACGAATTATAATGAGCTCCGTCACATAGTCATGGAAATGAGATAAAGATGAGTGATGATACTTATGCAGGGCCTTTTTGGCCGTACGGTCCCGGGAACAACCAGCCTCCTCCTCCTCCTCCAGCTCCGCCGCTATTCTAGTTTAATTTTGTTTTTTAAACACATTAAATTTGTAATGAATATTTGGATGAATATTATTTAACATTATTTTTATAATTTTAATGTTTAATCCAATTTTATTTGTTTATTAAAGTATTAATATTTATAAATTATTTTTTATATATATTTTAAATAGACACTGACAGCTTTACCGACAGATAATATCCGTCGGTGATTCACAGAGAGTTGCCAAACAATTACCAGCCATGCCATAATTATCGACGGATATTATTCGTCGGTGATTACATACAGACGGCTTTACCGACGGATAATATCCGTCGGTATTTCACAGAGAGTTGCCACACAATTACCACCGATGCCATAATTACCGAAGGATTATCCGTCGGTAATTACCATTGAAAATTCAGATGGATTTAGTCCGTCGGTAATGTTCCCGTGGGAAATTTTTTTTTGGCGCGCGTATCCGTCTGTAAGACCGTCGATGTTCCGTCGGTGGGTTGTTTTTTTTATTTGCGATAGAATTAGCGACAGAAAGGGAGTTACCGTCGAACACGTCCGTCGGTGAAGCCATCGGTAATTATTTCACCGATGGAGTTCATTCCTATCACCGACGAAATTAGTCCGTCGGTAAAACTGTTTAATGGTGTAGTAATGTTTATGACACGGCCTTGCAGCCAGTCCCACATCCGAGGCTCTGGGGTCTGGTGCTGCAGACAGACCCAAGTCTCTTGGGCTTGACATTGCAGCTAGACCCACTTAAAGTTGGGTCATGCAAGTTTAATATTATTACTAATATTAAAAATATTATTATTTGTATTATAAATATTATTATTTTTATTATAATGAATATTGCTAATATAATAATTAATAAATTTGAAAAACATATTATTAGTTATAGGTTTTTTTTGCTTTTTTCTTTTTAATTAATCTTTTTTTGTTTGATTTAATTCGTTAATATTAAAGTTTTTTCTATTTAGTTATCACACTCTCATGACACAGATCTCAGGTTTGACGGGTTAACCTGATTTAGCGGGTTAACCCAGTTGATTTAATTTTTTTTAATTAATTTTTTCTTCCAATTTCATCTTTTAATATCAATTTGATTAAGAATTAAACTTTATGATTTGTTTTATTTACTTTTCATTAGATTATCGTGATCTCATGAAGGGATTTTACTATTTCCCTTCTCGCAAAACACTATTCATTGAAATAGTGTTTTGCTTTGTTTTTTTTGCTTTGTTTTGTCTTTTTCAATTAATTTTTTTCAATTTCTTTCTTTAATATTAATTTTTTTTTCTATATAGTTATCACACTTTCATGACACGGCCTTGTAGCCAAACCCACATCCAAGGCTCTTGGATCTGGTGTTGCAGCGAGATCCAAGGCTCTTGGGCCTGGCTTTGCAGCCAGACCTACTTAAACTTGGGTCATGCAAATTTAATATTATTATTATTTATATTATAATGAATATTGCTAATATTATTATTATTATTATTAGTGTTATTCTTATTCTTAATATTTTTTATTATTAAATTTGAAAAAATAATATTATTACTATTGAAGAAAAACCATAAATTTGATTTGAAGGGATTAAAAACTATAAGAACTTTGATCAGACAAGTTTATTATTATTATTATTATTATTATTATTATGGGAACTAGACCCAGAAACTTGGGTCTGACTGGGACGTCAAACCCAAATTTATAATCATTAGTATTATTCTTATTGTTATTATTATTGTTATCATTATCATTATCATTAATAATTTTTTAAAAATAATATTATTACTATCAAATAAAAATCATAAATTTAATTTTAAGGGATTAAAAATTATAAAAACTTGGGTCAGATAAATTTAATATTATTATTAATAATATTAAAATATTATTATTTGTATTATAAATAGTACTATTGATATTATAATTAATATTATAAATATTACTCTTAAGTAGACATTGCAGTCAGACCCAAAACTCTTAAATATAATTTTACAGATAAATCTAACACTCTTAATTATTAATATTTTATATATATATATATATAAAAAATTAATCCACGTCATAGCACAAATCACCAACTAATATCCTCTTATAAAGAAACAAGAGAATCACCAAACAAAATAAAAACACGCCACACGGTTTGCCGACCCATGACCTGTCTGCCACACCAGGCATCCTGAGTATGACTTTCTTGATTTTTGAGCCTAATATTTATGATTCATGGTCATGGTTGCAAGGGCAATCTTGTCCACCAAACCTTTTAGCTACATTTGTTTATATCCAAGCTCACGCATCACATGACGTTCTCCCTTTCCCTTGTACCACCGGACAGCACTTGCCTTGCCCTATCTGTTTGGTTTTGGTGTCATACAAAATCTGTACACTCCATTCTCATCCACGTCATAGCCGAAGCGTAAGATCAATTTGCCCAAACTACTCTGCATGTTAATGCTATTCAGCGGGTGGGATTAAATTTTCTATAAATATATAAAAACAATATTTAGATTATATAAAATTATTAAAATTAATTTAATAATTCAATTTTAAAATCTTTTTATTTGACTCTTTATTTATTTTAAATTTAAAATCAAACAGTGTAAAAATAGATTTAATGTAGCTTAATTAACTTGATCTGTCCAAAAATATCAAGTCATATTTGATTAATCATCTCAGTTTAATTTCTGACCAATAATTTTTATTAAGTTTCCTAATAAATTAGCCCCAAAAAAAATCACAATACTTAAAAAAATAGGATTAAATAAATTAAACAAATTAACTTATTATCAAGTCAACAATTGATTGATTTATATTTGAAAACCAAGTACAATATCTAGCAACGTGTCATGATCCTTCAAATATCAGAAAAGTCATAAGTGGTTTAACTTAACTTTTCAGTGATCAGTTTCTCAGTGTATTTATTATCCTTTTATTAACAATGTTCTTATTTAGACATTATAACATGGGATGTGTTTACTTTGTCAAAGCATGTTTATTTTTAATATCATAGTTATTGATTATTTGAATAAGACTTGAAACTCTTTTCAAATCTCATTTCACCTTGCGTAAGGATTTACAATTAATATTATTTGAAAACAAATGAAAGATTTTCCTCCTTTCACCTAGGGTGTTGGATCTTTTCTTGATTACTTAAATACCTTCATATAATTCATTTTATACCTAATATCTATCCATTTGTTACAATTGATTAGACAACGTATAATAGGATCAAATCATAACATTCATTATATAAGATCACTTACACAATCGTCGCGTGAGCCTTTTCATAGACATTGGTGATCTCTCCATACAAAATTTTTTATACAAGTTAATTTAGTGTACACATCATTTGAAAAACACCTACATATTAATTCTACATATCCCTCACACCTTAGTTTATGAGAACAATTGTTTCCTTTCATAAAAGAAAGAACATAATATGTATAAGTCTCAACGACTCTAATTAATATCCAGTCTTAATAGAGCATTGATTAGAAACATTTAAGAACAATACTTTGATGCAATAAGAATCTTATAATTATAACAACTTTATAATTTCCTTTGCAATGTATTTTTGTCTTAAGGAATTTATCTATACTCTATATTCATTAATCAAATATTTGATGAATATTAAAGATAAATAAAGCCTTTTATTAAAGTTTAAATATGTTTACATCAACATAGTCAATGCCATGTGTAACTAATTAATTGACTATAGGGTATATACACCAACAATCTTCTACTTGCACTAAAATCAATCACTCATGTATCACATGTCATATCGCTCTACTTGACGAAAAAGCTTTCACTCAGATAGTGGCTTAGTAAGAGGATATAGCTTAGTAAGAGGATATATAAGATTCTCTTTAGTGACTACTCACTCTATTTTTACATCTTTCCTTTTTAAGATTCTCTAATCAAATTGAATTGTCTAATTGCTTTTTTTAATCATTGTTCAAACCTTGGTTCCTTTGCACGTGCAATGACTCCATTGTTATAATAATACAAGGCTACTAGATTGATAACACTAGGAACCACACCTAGTTCAATGATGAAAATCTTGATCCAGACAATCTATTTTGTCCCCTCAAATGCAGAGGTGCACTCAATATTAGTTGTAGAATCTACTTTAGTCTTTTATTTGGAATTCTTTCAATTCATAACACTATTATTTAAAGTAATATACAACCAGACTTGATTTTTTTTTATTTTTAATAACTAATTGAAAAGTAGCATCCAAATAACTATGGACTACTAGTTCATCTCCTCCATAGACTGGAAAAACATTCTTAGTTCTTCTTAAGTACCTAAGAATGTTTTTAACTATCTTTTAGTTACATTCACTTGGATTGGATCGATATCTACTAGTTATGCTCAAAGAATAAGATACATCTGGTCTTGTACATAACATTATATATATTATGGATCCTAAATCCAAAGTATATGGAATCATCTTCATCCTATCTCTCTCAATTTGTGTTTTAAGGCACATATCTTTGAAGAGACGTATACTATGTTAAATAAGTAAGTATCCTCTTTTGGATTATTTCATGCTAAATTATTTTATTATTTTATCTATATACGTGGATTGGGGCAATCCAAGCAACCTTTTAGATCTATCTTTATAGATCTTTATTCATATTATATAGGTTGTTTCTCTCATATCCTTCATGGAGAAATTCTTGGGCAACCAGATTTTTACTAACCCAAGTAAAGAAATGCCATTTTTGTTTATTAATAATATGTTTTCTACATATAATATTAGAAAAACAAATCCACTCCCACTAATCTTTTTATAAACACAAGGCTTATCCATATTTTTTTATGAAATCAAACTATTTGATTATCTCATCAAAATAGATATTCCAACTCATTAAAGCTTGCTTAAGTATATAAATGAATTTTTATAGCTTGCATACTTTATTGACAAATTCTTTATATTGAAAACTTTCGGGTTGTGTCATATATATATATATATATTCTTAAATATTCTCATTCAAGAATACAATTTTAACATTTATTTTTCAAATCTCAAAACCATGGTATGCAACTATAGCAAGTAAAATCCTTATGGATTTTAACATATTTATGAAAAGAAAGTTTCATCAAAGTCAACCTATCTGTTTTTATTTGTAACATTTGACAACTAGTTAACTTATATGTTTGTACATTACCATCTATATCAGTCTTTCTCTTAAGGACCAACTTAGATTCGATAAGTTTTATCCCTTCAGGTAGATTAATCAAGGTCCATACCTAGTTAGTGTACATAGAATTCATTTTAGATTTCATGACCTTAAGCTATTTTCTAAAATCAATATCAGATATTGGTTTCATTTAATTGGTAGGCTCATTAAGTATGAGTAACTCATCATTCTCAACTTCCATAAGAAGTCCATATCTTATTGGTGCATGATGTGTCCTACTAGATTTACAAAGTTCATATGTGTTTTGACCTTCATATTGAACATCTAATATTATAACCTTAGGCTCAAGTTATATTTGGATGTTAATTTGTGGTTTTTGAGCTTTTTCAAGTTTTGTTCCCCCTACTAGTTTATCTCCTCCATAGACTGGAAAAACATTCTTAGTTCTTCTCAAGTACTTAAGAATGTTTTTAACTATCTTTTAGTTACATTCACTTGGATTGGATTGATATCTACTGGTTATGCTCAAAGAATAAGATACATCTGGTCTTATTGATATCTACTGGTTATGCTCAAAGAATAAGATACATCTGGTCTTATACATAACATCATATACATTATGGATCCTAAATCCAAAGTATATGGAATCATCTTCATCCTATCTCTCACAATTTGTGGTTTAAGGCACATATCTTTGAAGAGACGTATACTATGCTAAATAGGTAAGTATCCTCTTTTGGATTATTTCATGCTAAATTATTTTATCATTTTATCTATGTACGTGGATTGGGGCAATCCAAACAACCTTTTAGATCTATCTTTATAGATCTTTATTCCTATTATATAGGTTGTTTCTCTCATATCCTTCATGGAGAAATTCTTGGGCAACCAGATTTTTACTAACCCAAGTAAAGAAATGCCATTTGTTTTTATTAATAATATGTTTTCTACATATAATATTAGGAAAACAAATCCACTCCCACTAATCTTTTTATAAACACAAGGCTTATCCATATTTTTTTATGAAATCAAACTATTTGATTATCTCATCAAAATAGATATTACAACTCATTAAAGCTTGCTTAAGTATATAAATGAATTTTTATAGCTTGCATACTTTATTGGCAAATTCTTTATATTGAAAACTTTTGGATTGTGTCATATATATATATCTTCTTAAATATTCTCATTCAAGAATACAATTTTAACATTTATTTTTCAAATCTCAAAACCATGGTATGCAACTATAACAAGTAAAATCCTTATGGATTTTAACATAGTTATGACAAGAAAGTTTCATCAAAGTCAATCTATCTGTTTTTATTTATAACATTTGACAACTAGTTAACTTATATGTTTGTACATTACCATCCATGTTAGTCTTTCTCTTAAGGACCAACTTAGATTCGATAAGTTTTATCCCTTCAGGTAGATTAATCAAGGTCCATACCTGGTTAGTGTACATAGAATTCATTTTAGATTTCATGACCTTAAGCCATTTTCTAAAATCAATATCAGATATTGGTTTCATTTAATTGGTAGTCTCATTAAGTATGAGTAACTCATCATTCTCAACTTCCATAAGAAGTCTGTATCTTATTCGTGCATGATGTGTTCTACTAGATTTACAAAGTTCATATGTGTTTTGACCTTCATATTGAACATCTAATATTATAACCTTAGGCTCAAGTTCTATTTCGATGTTAATTTGTGATTTTTGAGCTTTTTCAAGTTCTATTCCCCCTACTACTCAATTCAAGAATAGATTCTTTCTCTAGAAAGGTAGCATGTTTTAAGACATGTATTTTTGCTCAATGGGGTGATAAAAATAATATTCAATAGTCAGATATCCCACAAACTTGCATTTATCTGACTTAGCTCTTAACGTATTAGATACAATACACTTCACATAAACATCACATCTCAAATATTTAATTATGATAAGATTGGTCTCCTACCATTTCATATCTCATATAGAGTCTTATCAAAAGATTTTAATGGAATCTTATTTAAAATATAAGTAGTAGTTTGTAAGGTATAGCTCTATAAAGAAGGTAAAAGATCTACATAACTTATCATAGATCGTACCATATCTAATAGGGTATAATTTCTCCTTTTAGAAACTCTATTATGTCGTGATGTTCTAGGAGGTATCCATTGTGAGGGAATCCTATTTTTTTTTAGATAATCTTGAAAATCTTGGATGAAGTATTCACCACCTAGATGCCATCAAAGTATGTTAATACTTTTTTTATTTATTTGTATTTCAACTGTATTTCTATGTTCTTTGAAGCTTTCAGATGATTTAGACTTTCATCAAATACACATGACCATATCTAATATTGTCATTAATGATGAAACATGTATATCCATCTATGACACAAATCATTATTGATCCACATACATCTGTATGAATCGTTATTGGTCCATATACATGTATATCCATCTATGACATAAATCGTTATTGGTCCACATATATCTGTATATATTAGACCTAATAATTTATTAGGTCTTTTACTCTTTTAATAAATGATATTTTGGTAATCTTACCTAATAAACAAGCTTTACAAGTTTCATATGATTCATAATCAAAAGGATAAAATATTCTTCTTTATATAACTTAGTGATTCTTGTTTCATTGATATGACCTACTTTACAATGTCATAAATAATATGGTTATTGATTATCTAATTTATTCTTCTTGCTATTTATATTAAACATGTGCTTCTCAAAATCAAGTATATACAACTCATTTGTATAAGTACTAGATCTATAATAAATTTTATTAATTTAGAAGGAACATCATTTTCCTTTAATAATAAATTTAAATCCATTCAGAAATGGATATGATGTTTCTAGAAATTGCTAGAATTTTTTTTTATCAAGTTCTAAAATTAGCCCATTTAGAAAAGTTAATGCAACAATCATTACTTTATTGCCTATAGGTTTATTTTGCCTTTATTCAATAAATAAACATACTTAAAGTAGAAGCTTCAATAACCTTCTTAGCATTCCCAGTTGCAAGATAATCTTTGTAGTTCCTCCTGTAATAGCTTTCCTTGCCATAATGATGACAAGTACCCTTGTCATTTTTAATGCCCCAAGTAAGCTTCTATACTCGGACTGCAAGACCAAGTCAATACTACATATAACACCCGGGAGAGATACGAGGATGATCATTTAACCTATCTAGATCTCGATCCTCTAACACTACGACTTAGAACTTATGGACAACTCGTAGTGTTTCAACCGTTGGTTAATTACTTGCAATCAGTTCTGAGCCTCAAACTCCAGAGTTTGAGGATATTTTAAACTAACGAGTTAAAGCTCGGATGACCCATCTTATTGTTCATAAAAAACAACTCACTATTGAGATGGCCAAACTCCATTGATTGTACATAGAGCTCAAATCATAGATGGGTGGTACACGTGTTCCCCCACGGTCTCAACGAAGACCCTCTTCCTCCTCCAATGCTTTTTTTTTAGATTAATTATATTTGAACTTATAAATATTTAAATTTGTAATAAATATTTGATTTTTAGTTTAATTTATTTGATTTTAATTATTTTCTACTTTTGTTTAATAGATTTTTTTTAAAATATTTTTAAATAATTACTGATGGACTACCTTTGTCGGTATATGCAAAGAGTTCGAAAAGAATTACTGCAACTGTTTCATCATCAATGGAATTGCATATGGTCTTGTTGTCGGTTATATGTCAAATTCACCGAGAGAAATACCGATAGACAAAAAATATCACCAGTGGAATTACATACGGTGTTTCTGTTGGTGATATGTCATATTCACTAATGAAAATACCGATGAAATGAAGTGGGTAAATATTTCTTGACACGCCTTTTCCATTAGCAAATCCATCGATAATTTTATTATTGACAAACTCACTAACATACTATAAAACATCGAAAATAATTTTTCTGATAGTATTTCTGTCCAAGAACTCGTCGGTAAAATTTGTATCAATGGACTAATATTGATAGAATATTTTGTTGGTAGATTTAAAAATTCTGGTAGTGAGAAAATTTGACATGCGGAGAGTTATGCCTTTAGGTACCTTTATGAATTTAAGGAGTAGATATTATTGTAGATCTTTTTGTGTTAACCGTAGTAGGATTGGATGTGGTATTACGAGTTCAAATGGTTAGAAGATTTAGGGAGAGTGGTATCTGATTATCACCATATATATGACCATGGAATTTATAAGGGGATGGATGAGTTAAATTGGCGATGCAATCCCTAAACAAGGCTGAAATAGTGGAGATGCATGCCTTGGAAAAAATTTCCTGGGCGAAGAACAGTGTTTCTCAATCTTTGAGGCTTTAAAAGAAACCATAGAAGTTCCATTCGAAGACAGTCCTCACACAACATAAATAACACAACATAAATCAAAGACTATAGTGGAAGAATTCTCCGATGGCATGCAAGAACCAAAAGATATGCCTCATGTAAGGTTTTTTTTACCACAAGATACCTTTAAAGGATGAGACTAGACTTATCAATGTAGCTCCATATAGAGATGCCCACTTCTAAAAGAAAGAGATTGAGAAAATAAGTGGCAGCTGGGATGCCTCAAAACGGCTTCATTCGGTCCACCAACGGCCATTTCTCCTTACCAGTTCTGTTGGTGAAAATAAAGGATGGGAAATGGTGATTTTTCAATGATTATCACGCTCTTAACAAGGCTATATTAAAGGGATTTTTATACCAATTATTTATGACATAAAAGATGAATTGGGAGGCATTTGGTTTTTTACTAAGTTAGGCCTTCACTTTATGTATCATCGGATTCGGGTACACGAAGGAGACATCCATAAAACTATTTTTCAAAATCATCACAACCACTATGAATATCTGGGGGAAAATGAGTGCCTCTTCGATATTATTTCAAAACATGACGTATAGGTAGTAGACCAATAAAAAATTACAGCTATGATCTGTTAGCCTAAACCAACTACAGTTTTGGCTTTACGAGGATTTCTTAGGCTGAGAGGGTATTTCAAAAAATTTATGAAGCATTATGTGATCATCGCCAAACCACTCACAAATATGTTAAAAAAAAGTTACAGATTCATATAGACGGAAGAGAGGAACAAGGCTTTTTCACAACTTAAGAAAGTTATGTCACAAACTCCCATTCTCGTCATGCCTGACTTTGATATAGAATTTGAAGTTCAAATCGATGCCAATGATGATGCAGGTGTTAACTCAAAAAGGATGACCTTTTATGTACCTTAGTAAGGCTCTCGATCCTAAGATAAAGGGGTAGTCAGTTTATGCTAAGGAGATGCTTGCTATCGTTGAAGCTGAAGGCCATATCTCCTTGAATAATGATTCAAGACTTTCACCGACCAACGACCTTCGAAGCAACTTCTAGAGAAACAGGTAATCACGTTGAAATAGCTGAAGTTTATGGTCAAATTTTTGGGGTATGAATTCAAAACACATTACCATCTAGGAAAACAAAATTATGTGGCAGATTCACTATTGTGAAGAGAGGATAGTCCTCTATTACTTGCTATTTCTGGACCTAAAATGGTTATTTGAGAGGAGATTCAAGCACAAACTCAAATTTGTCCACATAGCACTGAAATCAAGTAATGAATCATAGAAGGACCAAAAACTATGGTTAATTATAAATTGAAGAAAGAATTAAACCTAGCTATATCACGAAAGAATGCTTATATCAGAGGTGAAGTAGTTACATCAAGTCATCCGTCATCATTTTCATGACTCCACTCTGGGAGGGAATTAAAGAGTTCATAGAACATGGGCATGGGTTTTGCAAGTTTTCATGGAGGGAATTAAAGAGTTCATAGAACATGGGCATGGCTTGTGCAAGTTTTCATTGGAATGGAATAAAAAAAGATGCAAAGAGATACGTATTTTCTTGTGATGTGTGCTAATGCATTAAAGAGTTTGGGAAGAGATCTCTATTCATTTCATTAAAGGGTTACTTTATTGTAAAACTAGGTCTAATAGAAATTATAAAACTATGGTATTGCTATACTTTATTATTTTAAAACTCAACTAGCTGAATACTTATCGATTTAATATCTAGACCAGTTTAGATTTTAAAAAGAAATTTGAGTGATTCGATAAAAAACTCAAGTTGACTTGATTAAAACTCAATCAATTAACTTGTAGAGTTTTTATTTTTGATATGTCTTGTTTTACAAAATAGCCTTGTTTAGATTTTTTAGTTTTTTTTTATAAAACAAAAATAGATTAGGTTTTATAACTTTGGTATGCATATTTTGTTGCTTTGGTAGACACCCTTATACAATGAAGTCTGAGACATAGTTGTTCATAAACCATGTGGTCAAGTTGCATGGAATTCCACGATCGATGTCACTGATATAGATTGAACTTTTCATAGTAATTTCTAGCATGAGTTGTTCTGTTTGCATGGATCGAAGATAGCTACGAGTTCAACTTACTACCCATAAATGGATGGTCAACCGAAGTCACTAACTGTACACTTGGGTATTATCTTCAGGCATTCATCCATTATAATCCCTATTAATGGTACAACACAACGTGCCATGCTTCAAATAAAAAGTCACCATTTAAGTACCTCTATAGCCGAACACCACCAGCCCTAATTAGTTATACGATGGGATATTTTCTTCTAATTATGATGAGGTTGATATAGGATCGAGATGAGTTGATTAACGAGCTTAAGAGAAACTTAGAACAAGCCAATAATTATATGAACTCCTACGCTGACCAACACCATCGGAAAGAACAATACTTACTGGGCGATTGGGTCTATTTAAAACTCCAATCATACAGGAAGGAATCCCTTTCTCACAAGGCTTTATATAAGTTGAGCTTCCGCCACCATGAGCCTTATCACATCACTCAGAAAATTGGGGAAGTGGCATGTAAGTTGGAGCTTCGCGAATAAGCATATATTCACCCAGTTTCCTAAGTTTCACAACTTAAACGCCGTATAGGAGATAGCCAAGTAAGCATCTCAGTCTTACCAATCATGAACCAAGATTGGTAGCTAATACTTAAGCCTTTTAAGCCCTAGAATACCAAATAATTAGAAGATGTCGCATTAGATAGGCTGTGCTAGTCCAATGAGAATCATTGGCGAAGGAAGAAGTTATATGGGAGGACCTCGAAATAATGAATTTGCAGTTCCTGGAAGTCGACCTTGGGGACAAGGAAGTTCTTGAAGGGGGAGGAAATGATCAGGACCAAGAAAGATATTTGAAAAATGCCTACAATAGGGTAAGAGGGTTACGACAAAAGCAAGCAGAAATCAGCAGTAGTAGGTCGGTGGATGCACACTCCTTGCGAAAAGAAGGTTGGCAGGAGTCTTAGTGGCGAGAGGTAGAAGAAGGGAGTGTCCTTGCATGGAAAGGAGAGGCAGGATAAGGAAGCGTGCTTGCGAGAAAAGAGAGTCTAGAAGTAAGCTTCCATATACGATAGAAATCAAATTTAAGACAAAATCAACATTAGGGCGTAAGGCTTATAGACACAGGCAGGCAATTCTGATCATTCAGGCGATGATCTGATATTACTAAATAAAAATTTGGTCTAGATAAAATATGTGAATAGTCTTTTTGATATTTTATAAATTAATAAAATAGATTTTTTAAAAAATAAAATTGAAATCACAAAGACTGATTAACTTTTTAAAATTATAATAATAGAAGATTTGATTGTTGGATGGATTCAAAGTTATATAAGTGATTATATAGGTAATGTTTTTGCAAGACACTCATTGCGTTGTTAAATGAATTGTTAGATTTTTCAGAATCATGTTTTAAGTATTGATACTTCTAATATCACAATTTTTATTGTTTTTTCTATATTTTTTTGGGATTATATGTTTTAATTTGTGTTTTTTGTTTATTTTTTTTTATGTTTTTAGAATTCTAGTTGTGTTTCTAGGAGAGATAAAGTTTTTTGACGTATTTAAAGTTCTTGTAAACCACTCAAAAAAGCAACTATCATATGCTTTATTTTTCATATAATAAAATTATGAAATCAAGATTTACATATACAATCCTCGTCTTTCATTAAATCTTTTGTCTTCTTCTTGTTACTTTTGTGTTATTAATGTTATACGTAGCTTCCGCCCGCATCATTTAACTTAAAAAATTCTAAGTTTTGAGTTCTAATTTGATGCAAGTATCTTATATTACCTTTTAATAAAGATTATGATTATTTTTATAAATTATTTTTGAGCAATTAAAACTCTTTTAGGTTATGATTTGAGGCTATAAATATACAAGGTATTTTAAACATTAACAAATACCTTTCAAAAAAATTTCTTAACCTATCTTTCTCTTTTATTCTAACTTGCGATTTTCATTAAAATCAAACGACACTCATGATACTCATGGTTTAGGTGCTTCAAATGACATGCTTCACATATTGTGAGCCAAAATTCAACCGTAGAGGTTAATATAAGGAAGGGTTGCCACAATTTGACCGTAGAAAGGTAGCATATTTAAGGAAGGTGTAGTATTTATTGATGAATGCCTCATCTTGACACGACTCCATTTCTCCACTTGGATGAAACAATTACACTTTTTTTTTTATATAAAGTTTTTGTGATGAAAAGAATCAGCCTATCAATATTTTGCCATGCTAATTAATGGTGTATTAATAATTTCCTGCAAAAATGGTTAACAATTTCTTTAGACTTTGCTTATGTGCTTCATGATATCTAGGACGGGAAGGGGGAGAATCTAATTTTACATTTAATCTCAAATTTTGAATTATGCAAAAAGAGTTTACTACTAGAAAATTGACAAATACAAACTGACATACTAACAGAATATTTTTGTCAATAGATTGCAGTGAATTTTTTTGAATGAATATGTTAGAGAATAATATAAATTATATCATAAGACCTCACCTAACAGCTTAAGCTATTGGGTTGAGATGGTTCTTTGACATGGTATCAGAGCCTTGATGACTAAGCGGTCACGAGTTCGAATCTCACCATCCCCATTTATTTGATAAAAATTAAGCATAAGGTAATGTGGGCTTGTGCAGGTTTTAAGCCCAAAGAGCTTTCACTTGAGAGGGTATGTTAGAGAATAATATAAATCATATCCTGAAACCTCACCTAGAAGCTTAAGCTATTAGGTTGAGATGATTATTTGACATGGTATCAGAGTCTTGATGACCAAGCGGTCACGAGTTAGAATCTCACCATCCCCATTTATTTGATAAAAATTAAGCACAAGGTAATGTGAGCCTGTGTAAGTTTCACATTTATTTGATAAAAATTAAGTAAAGCCCAAAGGGCTTTCACTTGAGGGGGGTGTTAGAGAATAATATAAATTATATCCTAGGACCTCACCTAACAACTTAAGTTATTGGGTTGAGATGATTCTTTGATTACAATGGGAAAAGAAAGAATGAAAAAAAGAGAGTCAAGAAGTACAATGACATGTCATTTTTATAAACAAAATTATCAATGAATTTAAATTCATCAATAAATTCATCTGTAATTAATTTATGACCTGACAAGTGACTCTCTTCTCTCTCTCCCCCTCTTCCCATTTCTTCTTCCTCCATTTTTCCTTGCAGCAAATAGAGCACACACCTCTAATTTTATCACAAATCAACCTCCCACTACAAATTCAGTCATCCCAACACTCAGTTTGTCAACATCTCTGTTCTAACTCAAATTTTATTGAGGATTCCCCACTTCAAGTAAACAAAACTATCAATTTTTTATTTGAACTCAATTTTAAAATGTTAATTTTAATAGCATATTTTTGTAGTATATGTATATATTTTTTTGTTTACTTGTTCTATAGCTTTTTCCCATAAAAACAATTATTGTATGAATGTATGATTTATACATATTATGGTTTGTTTGAGATTTTATAAAATTGTATTTGTTTGTAAATTATGAGATTTAATTTGAATTTGTGACTTAGGTGTTTTGTGATGAAATAAATAATGACTTATTTAATGGGTCTGTTTTATATTTCGTCAATTTAATTATTGAGTTGAATTTTTTGGTAAATATATAGAAATTTAAATTTATACAGATAATTGATAATGAGTTAGTTGTACTATTAAAATAGTTTGAATAAGTTTGAGTTAAACCAATGTTATGTTATTTATTTAGTTTATGTAATTAATTAATATATATTGTCATCAATATTCTATATAAGTTTAACATAAGTAATGAATGATCGTTTATTGATTCATCGAGATTCACCCGAAGGGTTGTATAGGACAAATTATTGTAATGAGGTTCATGATTTTATTAATTATGCACTATCTAATTCGAGAAATATTAGTGGAGCTATTAGATGTCCATGTAAGAGATGTGAAAATAAAAAGTTCCTTGATCCAAATGTTGTAACTATGCATCTTATACAAAAAGGGTTCATGGAGAGATACCAGTGTTGGTTTACACACGGAAAACCATATGTTCCTCACGAGACTATAGTAGAAAAGATTGTTGGGTCAACTTCTAGTTCTAGTAATGTGCATGAAGTTGTATATGATAATAGTAATCCTTATAGGAATATGGTTATAGATGCGATGAGAATGAATCAGGGTTATGTTAGTGAATGTCCAATAGTAGATGAAGAACCTAATGCAGACGCAACCACATTTTTTGATTTTTTGAAATACTCCAATAAACCATTATGGGATAGGTGCACAAGTCACTGTAAATTATCGATCATTACACAAGTGTTCATCATCAATTCAGATTATGGGTTGAGTGAGGCCGATTACGATAAAATTGTTAAATGAAAAGGCATTTTACCTGAAAGAAATAGCCTGAAAAAGAACTTTTATGTTGCTAAATCCATGATGAAATCCCTTAGCCTAGGATACCGGAAAATTAACATATATCCAAACTACTGCACGTTGTACTACTTTTAAAAAGAAGAGTTAACCAAGTGCAAAACATATAGACATGCTCGTTATAAACTCAAAACTGACAGGGAAAGAACTCTTATCACATATAAAAAACTTAGATACTTCTCAATCATACCTAGACTGGAAAAGATTATTCATCTCATAAAAGATTGTTGAGCACATGACATAGCATCATTCACATGATGTGGTGGATGGAGTGATGGTGCACCCTTTTAATGGTGAAGCCTAGAAACATTTTAATAAGATGCATCTTTAGTTTTCAATAGAATCAAGGAACGTTTGTTTTGGGTTATTTATAGATGGATTCAATCCATTCAGGTCATTTGTTGATCTTTATTCTTGTTGGCCGATGATACTCACGGTCGATAAC
>Ga0307515_10011239_pt1 | contig 16999 bp, 15 predicted proteins | sample 17_EM_MG_FD_194513 | JGI IMG/M metagenome (GOLD analysis project Ga0307515, IMG submission 194513) | Populus trichocarpa ectomycorrhiza microbial communities from riparian zone in the Pacific Northwest, United States - 17_EM | ecosystem: Host-associated > Plants > Roots > Unclassified | place... | reverse complement strand
TAGATGTATAGGTAAGATTATCGCTAGAGATCTAAGGCTCGTGGCGAGCCGACTATATAGAATGGCCGTTACCCGGCCCCGGGTCACGTGCCGCCGTTACACAGTGATGGCTCTGAGATGAGATAACATCATCCTCACAGCAGCGAGAACTGTTGACAAAGGTGGCATTGATGTTGAAGAGAATGAGTCTTGCGAAAGATTAAAGATCCATGCAGTACCTCTCATCCAGTACAAGGGAAAAGGCTCAGAAGGACTTGGGAAGATTGGCAAGCAATTTGAAGTGCAGACCGAAATGATAAGAATCCGTGCCCAAATATCATGCCTGGTAAACCCCACCGTCACCAAGCACAGGAGGAAGAATGGATAAATCACTGTATCATTGGTAGTCTTTGTTGTATATCAGAGGAAGGTGGTGCAGGGTTCGGTTAAGATGGGCATCAAGGCGGCAGGACTCAGGAGTGATGTATCAAATCAGAACATCCACCAACATGAGTCCTGAGAGCAGATGTGAGCTCCGGTGTGGATGAGGTCACCCCAAAAACAAGTGCAGCAGCATGCCCAGATGCAACTAGTGCTCTGGTCATGAGCAACCACAATCGCAATGTGGTGAGGTCCACAGTCAAGCATGGATCCCTCTGCTGTGATAAGGAGGAGAAGTGTCCCAACAGCTAAGAAAATCACAATGGATTCAGCAACTGATACATGAAGACGACGGAAGCTGCCAATGCGACGCGTGAGGGTATGTCATGATAGCTAGCAGGATGGGCATCCGGGAAGGCGGCTACTAATGTGGCATCAGTAATGTATGGAGTTATGATTGGTCAAAGGCAAAAGGGGATTGCCGAAGAAGGGCGACAAAGTGATGCGGAGATGGCAGACACGGTGGAAGTCGAGACTATTTGGGATGCAGCAGACCATGGAAAGAGTGGGACTGCAACTACGACCGGAACTGAATCTCCAACTGACACCGATTCAGGAGCCCTGACAATGATCATTGAATGTAGCGATCTGTCACATCTGTGCTATGTTACATGATGGGACCATTGCAGTGCAGGAGTCAGTAGTCGAATGTGTTGTGGACATAGTGTGCTTGTAGTAGCCACTGAGAGACAGCGGAGAAGTTGGTATCAGCCACTTGCCATAAAAAATCAGTTAAAGAAAAGAAGTTTGGACGGTGATACATGAGGGGAGATGCCTGGAGCTTGATCACAGGGCACATTGAAGGGAGCGGGCTAAGGATGATGTCATTTTCAAGGACATCAGGAGGAGCCGGGAGAAGATAACGAAGATTGTTAATATTTATAATCGCACAGTCACCCAGTTGGGAGAGAGGCCGGAACAAAAGATGAACAGGCGGAGAGTCAGTCGGTAGTACGGAACTGTCCTTGCAGGAGACATCAACCTGGCTCGGCAGTGGATGGAACCCGAGTGGGCATGTGCAACGGAAAGCTGAATTCTGCAAAGAAGTCATTCACAAGAATGGACTGGATTTTGGGAACACTGGCTGGTAGATGCACTAGTGGACAAGTAGAGACCATGAACATGAGTCGGTTATTGACATGACATTGGTGTATCAACCAATATGCAAATCATTCATAATGGCTGATGACCACACCACTAGATCTGACCACCAGGTTATAGAGTGCATGGTGATGGTTGACAGGTAGAAAGATGTGAATCACGGAAGTATAGTATGGTGGAACTTAACTGAAAGGATGGAGAATAACAAGGAGGCAGAAGGGAAGTCATGGATCGAACTAGTGAAGGAGAGAGCTCACCTGGATGCAGAGTGAACAGCAGTCCCGGTGGAGCAGGAGGCTGCGTGGTGTCAGGAAGTGATATGCAGCTCACTCAACACCACAGCAAAGACCATCCAGATCTGGGCCAGATCACAGAGGCGTTGGAACGCTGACATTAAACAAAGACAAAAAAAGGTCAGAAGAGAACAATAAACATGATGGAAATGGGAGAAGGCCGTCTGCGCAAGGGCAGAACTCCACAACTCAATTGAGCAGTCAAAGTGCCTAATGTGAAGTGATTACTCTCAGAACCTCTGGGGAGCTGAGGTGTGGAGACCAGCATAATACACCAACCCTCAGGTGGGCATGACCGTGGGAGCCTGATAGGTCAGAGAAGGCACCCAAGCAAACCCAGCCACAGAAAAAGAGGATATGCTGATGCACAAATCTTTCCCCCCAAACAATGATGACCAGTCCTATGAGCTACCCTCAGAGGGAAGCACAAATACACCATTGTCACCAAGCAAGTAGTTGAGCAAGCCTTATATTCATATCCTGTCCAAAAAATAGCGGGCGCAGACAAGCTCTAATTGGATGCCATACGCCAGCTCTGGAAGTGGAACAAAGCTAGTATCATGAGGATAACCAAGGTGGCCATTCGCATGAGCAGACACCTAGTTGTAAGGAAGCATGGTAGCCATGTGGAGATTTGCTAGAGTGGCAAAGATGACTATACAAAACTGAATGCATCCCTCTCCATATTGCTGGGTAGCTGCATGGGGCAAGTGGTCGACACAGTACTCGCTGAGCCACTGTCAGCAGAGGCTGAAACGGGTGGTCCATTGAGCGATGGGCAGTTTGGGAGCAGGAAGCAATGGTCAGCCATCAATCCAGTGTTGATTATTGTTGAAAGAGCCAATGTGGCATGGACAAACGGCCTCATAACAGGCATGCTTCTCATCGATATTTGTTTAGCCTTCTCAAACATGGCAATGGAAGGCTAGTCAACGCAATCAAGGCCAAGCACATGGATGGAGACCACTTACAATGGACAGAGAGCTTTCTCTCAAAGAGAACAGTGGGGATGATACTTGAGGGCAATGCCATGGAAAAACACCCAGTGGAAGCAGGGGTTCTGCAGGGCTCACTTGTTTCACCAATTGTCTCAGCGATAAACACCTTGGCACAGATCGAATAGGTTGGGGAGTACATCTCAGCTGAAGGGAGCTTATTTGTGGACGACCTTTGCTCGGTAGCGACTGGAAGAGATGTCAATCAGCTCATCTTGATACTTGTGAAATGCGCAGTGAACAGTATTGGCTTGGCAAGTTGATCAGGGCTACAGTTCAATACTGCCAACCAGAGGCGGCACTATTTGAATGCAGACAAGGCCACAAGAAACACCTACAGATTACAGTGACAGTGACGATAAGAGTCAGACAATGAGTCCACCAGTCCAAACGATCCCGGTCTGGGGTAGGGCTCGGTCCGGTCCAGTCCAACAAGAGAGTCGGACCGGACCGGACCACAGACTGGCAGTCTTGGACTGGACGGGCTTGGTCTGGACCAGTCCAAGGAAGCTACTTCTGATCAATTCAAGCTAGTTACATAATTCCGAAAATCGTACCCTCATTCTCGGACTTTACTTGATTTCCACATCAGTCAATGGAAGTCAACCGAAGGCCACAATTGAAAATAGAAGTGGCCGAGCAAAAACTGATGTATGTGCCTCTGAGTATGAGCCTGGGGGTTGTGAGTCAATTCGGCGACTTCCGGTGTATTGGCGACCGCATTCGAGGCCTTCGACTAACAATTGCCAGGTGGCAAGTGGCAAGTGGCAAGTGGCAAGTAGCGATTGAGCCAACATGTAGGAGTCTGTGTGTATGAGTCTGCGTGTCTGAGTCTGTATGTATGAGTCTGCATTGTGGCGGGAAAATCCGTTTCTCACCGCCACCACCGCCACTCAGTTTGGCAGGGGGAAGCCGGCGGGGGGGCGTATGGAGATACAGGGATAAAGGGATAACGGAGATGGAATGAGTGACGGGGTGTATATATTTAGGAGACCCCGGGGTAGATAGACATCATCTCATCTTATCATACAACGAAATACACACTCTATCTTTCCCAGCTCTTGCTTCCCACGCACACTTGTAGAGTTTTCATAGATCCACGCAATTTGTGTGGTTCCTCATGGCCAGGAACCTTATCATATCCTCTCACCCTCTTCCTACGCTCCTCGAGCCCGAACTCCTCTTTCTCACGAATTCCCTTTGGATGCCGTGAGAGGTGCGGCGGAGTGTTATTGATGGGTTCTCTGCCTTCTAGCTCCGCCGTTTCACCACAGCGTGTATGAGTCTGCGCGTATGAGTCTCCGTTTATGACTGTATTCGGCGGTTCAGTGTTTTATTGACTCGCAGAAACTTTTGCTGAGTGGCCCCAAGTGGACTGGTCCGGACCAATCCCGTACCAGTCTGCCAGAATTTTGGACCGGTCCGATCCCAGTCCAACAAATACTCGGACTGGACCCGGACTGAACTGGATTGGACCAGTCCGGACTAGTCCACACCCGGACTACTGGAATCATTGGAGTCAGAGATGACTTGATACAGTTCAACAAAGTGGTGATTCGCTGGCTCAGAATCTAAATGGATGTGCATCTGACGATCCAGGAGCACCACAACTGATGCATGAAGAAAGCCAGGGCAGTGGATACTACACTCAGAATGCAAACAAAGACGTCTGGGGAAGTACCTGAAAGCGGAAGAGCCATCCAGGTGACATGAATCCAAGCTGTCACACTGATTGGGAGCAAGCTCTGGTGGTATCCCAAACCTTTAGGCAGGCGAGACAACCTCCAACTGCTTCTCAATCGACGAGGTAGATGAATCCCTGGTGCACTGCCCACGACTCCACACGGAGAATTGATGGGAGACTCACAGTAAAATCCCACGCCACCAATTTCAGGCTCCCGATGACTTCGATTCCCAGCGACACTGGCAAATGCATCAAGCAACAAGTCAAGGAGGCCACACTGAAACCCCACTTCCAGGGAACTGGTTGGTTGTGTAGTGCAGAATGAGCATGCGCGAGCGCAGACAACTGAAGGCATGAACTAGCTGGCCCTGGGCGAGGAATCAGGGGTCATAACAATCATACTGGTCAACGATACTGCGGCTAATAGTGCCACGCAGCCCTGGGCGAAAGACCAAGAGGCCAACATTGGAGTGGGAGTCTTGATATGGAGGACAGAAGAATCGCAATCTGATGACAGCTGAGTGGGAGCCACTGCAGTACCCAAGCATAGTGATCAGTGGACATCGCACTGTGGCTATCTTGGCAGGAGCTGGTTGGAGGTGTTTGATGCTGAACTGGGCGCGATCCGACAGCCACTGAAGGTGACAATTGGGAAAAGAGAAACACTCAACGACATTGGGTGAAGGTGGTGGTGGTATTCAGTGAGTGAATCACCACCATTCGATGGACAGCACATATGAAGCTGCACCCGGGACAGTGGCTACCCAGGCAGATCTATCCCATAGCACATGCTCTCCTATCCTATGGCATCAAAATATAGATTCAGTAGGTTCTAGTACACTCAGGTGTCCCCGGAAAGAAAGAAGCAGACTGCCCAGTCAACGTAGCCTGCGATGGACATGGGGACACGGGAACAGAGTGGCCGTACACTACATTCTTGAATATGGCCAGACAAATCTCTCTGGGGAGGTCAGGGCCCAAGTCAAGGAGGGAGGCCGACACATGTAGCAAGTACTTCAGCTTTAGTATCAAGAGCAAGGCAGGGACCAAAAGACCTATTCTGATGACAAGTGTGAAGTCATTAGCTGCCGGATTTCACTTAATAACAGGCAGGCATGTGCCCACCGGAGTTTACCCAAAATATTACTGTTATAGAGAGGGCATCAGCAATCAACCTAGTTTCCGTCAGTAACATGCGGGTGTTCCAGACAGCCCTGACGGTTCTGATGGAACCTCGTAATCTCTGACGGGGAATCAAACGCGACCTGACGCCTAAGCGACGGGTCGTGTCGCATACCTACCCTGCGGCGCCTATTATACCATGTCTCTCTTTCTTGTGACCCGTTGCATTGTGTATTACACTGTGGACGTTGGGGCGGATATCCCGGATCAGGAGATCGCACACGGTAGCTTCCGTAGGAAGCTACGAAAATGGAGGTTTCGTTTCGAGGAGCGTAGGGAGGGAGTAGCCGCAGTGAGATAGTTGATTGGCTAGAACTAAGAAACAACAGAGAGAAGAAGGAAAGAGATGAGATGATGATTGGTACGTGATTGGTCTCTGGATCGTGGTGTCGGATGCCGTCGGTTATTCAACCTTGTCGATGGCGTGATGCAGAGCCGCGATAACCCTTACCCAGACACGTTCCCACTCAATTGCGTGGCTGTGTAGTGGTGGGAGCCGTTATCCCACCACAACTCCTCCCCAGCCACCTAGTGCGAAGCACGCGGTTCTCCTCGTCCCCCATCGTCCTCTTCGTCCTTACCGTCATCTCGTATCCCCAATGTCCCAACTGTTATCTGTTACATGCAGAATCAACACCGAAAGCAAACGCCAACCAGCAAACGAAACAAGCCAGAAAGGAATGAGAAATGACAAAGAAACGAGAATACAGACGAAAACCCGGCCCAACAACCCACTCTATCCACCCTTCCACCGAAGTCTCCTCCACTCATATTCCGTCCCGTTTGCCCTCGGTGCTAATCATCCCATTTACAGTCGGTGCTGATTGTCCCGTTCACAGTCGGTGCTGATACTCCCAAGTCGCGTCCTCCGCGCTCATACCTTCGTCCCTGTTTAAAGACACGGTCCTCACGACCCTGTGTCCTCCGAGTCGAGATCCTCACCCCGGTTCAACGAGACGGTGCTCACGATCTGGTGCCCTCCACGCCCATACCTTCGTCCCGGTTCAACGAGACGGTGCTCATGATCCTCCACTGCGACATCCACCCCGTATCCTCCGCTCCAGACATCTCGTCCCAGTTTAACGAGACGGTGCTCACTCCTCCAGTCTTATCCTCCGTGCCTGTCAAGTCAGCTTGACCTCCGTATCCTCTGGGCGCGCTTCTCGCAGTTGTATCCTCCAAATGCACCCTCGTCCAGTGTACAACGCTCCCGCGTCTTCCAAGTGTGCTTCTCACTCCCGAGTCCACGTCCCTTCTGAGTCCACTTCTCTCCTCCAAGTCCACTTCTCTCCTCCTAGTGCATCCGCCGCCTCCAAGTTCACCTCCGCGTCCCGAGTGCTGCCTTTCTCCTCCAAGTACGCTACTCTCCAGTGGTGGCGAAAAAGAAATGACATTTCCCCTCCCTGGCCCTTTGTGTGAAGCACACTCTGCGTTCCTGTCTCCGCCCGCCGTCAGCAAGTCTATGCTCTACCGAGTAGGAAGAGTGCAGAGCTTGACTGCTGCAGCATGTGTTCCAGTCGTACGGCGAGCAGTGGGCGGGCTGTGTATCTCGGACGTGGTTGAATGTCGCCATCGACCTGCCGAGATCGCCCGAAATGCTCCATGACCTCTTGCATCAGCTGCGTCAATTGTTCCGTTGAGAGACGCGGTGCGGAGGGACGTGTCGGTCGAGCTGGCGATGGGGCTGGTGAGACTGGACGGGCTGATGGCAATGGCGCGGACGTGAGCGATGACGACGGTGGCATCGGTGGTGAGTTCGCGCGAGCTGGAGATGGTGATGGCGGCGGCGGCAGTGGTGGTGGTGTCGAAAGAACTGGATGCCCTACACGTGCATAGTCCCTCATTGGGTGGTCACCGCGGGCAGCCGGTGCCATTGGTATCTCCTGTCCCACACGCCCAAGCACAAATCTATCACGGTTATTGATACTTACAACACCATCCTCCAGGGCAGTACGCAGATCGACACACTTCCGGAGGTGATGCTGACCGCTACAGTAATGGCATGGGGGAACATCTCGTTGCTGCGGTGGCTGTACTGGATCTTGATGTGACGGCGGTGGGGCGCGCTTCTGATTGAACGGCCAGGTGGGCTGTAGACGGTGCTTGGGCTGCACAAAACGGTGTCGACAGACTGGCGGGCCTCGAGGTAGCTCAACACGGATTCTTCCGAGTTGTACAGTCGGTCCGGCATTGATGGTATGTTGTTTCGCCATGGGAGTTGTCATGGGAATCTCGGCAACTGTCAGAGCCTTGGAAGCCGTGGGAGCCGGGGACACCAGAAGAGCCGGAGAAGTAGTGTGAGTGTTGGGAGTTGCCGGAGTCGAAGAAACAGGGAAAGCCGAAGTACTTGAGGGAGCCGTGGAAGAGGTCGAAGCCGTTGGAGCTAGGGGCACAGGAGAAGCTATCGAAGTCGGAGATGCAGTGGAAGCCGGAGATGTAGCGAGACCCGTGGAATTAATCGACTATATGGAAGCTGGAGATGTTGGTGGTGCGGTTGGTGAAGTGGATGTCGTCGGAATAGCGGCAGCCGGAGCGAGATATTCACACATGGCAATGGCCTCGGCTGCAGAGATCCTTGCCGAGATCTAAATATGAAGCTTGCCATAGTCGAACTTCTTGCTCGGCTCAAGTGGGTTCAAGGCGAGTTTAATAATTGCGTTCCTCGAAAGCTTCTTTGGCAGTGCACGTAGCAGCATCTCCGTCCTCTCATACTCGACCATCAGGCCGCGCTCGGCGACTACTCCACTGATGTGGTCGTACGTGCGAAGGAAAGACTTCAAGGTCTCCGTGTCATCTCGACCTACGAACTCGGGGCAGAGATCATCGAGATAATGACGCGTGTAGATGACGTCCCGGGATCGACTGTCGGCCAGCCGAAACACGTCCAACATCTCCGTCCTGAGTACAGCCCAATCTCGTTCCACATATCCTCGCATCATGACAACTGTGGCTCGAACATTGGAGCTTTCCACACAGTAGTACGGGAACATTGTAACAGCATCGGAGCTGGTGGGGTCGGTACTGGTGACGGCGCCGAGGCTCTCATACTTGTGAAGGAACGTCATCACGTCAGAGCCAGGAAAGATAGGGGCGCCTGGACTGAGCGGAAGTGGCATCTGATTCCGGGGTTTGGTCGCAGCCGAGATAGCCTCAACCTGTAGCCATGAGATCTCCATGCTTCAAAGCCCGGATGCTGATGGTGGCTCCAACCTCCATAGGAGTCAAATCAACGCGTCTCTGATTGCAATTCCAGTATCCTCGTCTTCGATTCTCCCACTTTCTATTCGTCGATCTGTCATTGCCTAGTGGTGCTCCGTGCGTGATTCGTGTTCAATTGTCGCTGTGGTGTAGTCTCTGCTCGCAGCCCAGTCTTCCAGTCCCGTCGCATCAATTCCATCAACGTCCGTATCGTCGCGCTGTCGTCTGTCGCTCCCTGCCAGCGTACTTCCCCGTGCCCTGCTTTTTGAAACGACCTCCGAGTCAGAGCAACATTTGTGGCGGAAATGCCGGATCAGGAGATCGCACACGGTAGCTTCCGTACGAAGCTACGAAAATGGAGGTTTCGTTTCGAGGAGTGTAGGGAGGGAGTAGCCGCAGTGGGATAGTCGATTGGCTAGAACTAAGAAACAAAAGAGAGAAGAAGGAAAGAGATGAAATGATGATTGGTACGTGATTGGTCTCTGGATCGTGGTGTCGGATGGCGTCGGTTATTAAACCTTCTCGATGGCGTGATGCAGAGCCGCGATAACCCTAACCCGGTCACGTACCCACTTAATTGCATGGCTCTGGAGTGGTGGGAGCCGTTTTCCCAGCACCAGGTTCACGCAAAGTAACGGAATCAACGCCCCGGTGTCGCGATTGCTTTACTTAGCGTCCGCAATGTGGTGACGTATACGCACCGTCAGAAGGACACGTGTGTTTCACTCTTCGCAGGGGCTCCAGTTACCCTGTTGCCGTATAGCCAACACGTAGCACTGTTCAGGCCTTTCTCCGGCCGGGTGCGAGATTTTACCTCTTCACTCGCTATTGCTATTTATCCGATGCCGCACCCTCCCATATATGATTAACTATGAGATACTTTCACTTAGTACAGTACAGTCTTCGCTTTGGATACCTCGCTTGCCGTTGCATTTGCTTCGCCAATATCGTATTTTACAGTTCAGAAATTGACTGTCCAATCTTCACACACTCTAGTACTATGCCCTCAGTCCTCCAAATTCTGCGATGATCCATCATCAGCTTGCGATGCTTGTTCCTCCTCATCCTCATCCGCATCGTCGCGATCGTCGCCCTCATATAGTGTTAGCAGCGGTTCCGGACCGTCACTTCGGGTCCGGTTCCGGGTCCAAACCGAACCCTTGCCAAATTGGCGGTCCGGGTTGTCAACAAACCCGAACTGTCAACTCGGTTACGGTTCAAAGGTAAACTCCCAACCCATCTGAATTGCGCGGGTTGTCAGCAGGTCGCCCAGCGGGTCCATCTATAGATTCAAATAAGGCTCTTGTTTTTGGAGTTTGTTAATTGTATCTTATCAAAATCGCGTTTTCAACAACCAATAATGTGTTTTTGTATGCTTTGCCGCCTGCAATATAGATTAATTTGGAATTGGTATTGTACGTTTGGTATATTGTATTTTTGCCAATGATGGAGGTCAATAATTCCGTTATGAACGCGAAGATTAGCGCGATGACTTGATTACCAAATATGCAACAACCAATACTGTTGACGCTCCATTGACGCTCATTTTCAGGATGCGGCAGGGAGCATTGTGCTGTTGTTTTTGCCAGTAAAGGCTGCCAATATTTGATAAATGGATGTATGCAACCAATCGGAACATAAATTAACCAAGATGCGAAGCTAAACATTGTTGACCCTCCGTTGACTCTCATTCTCAGAATGGGGTGATGACCGTGTTGCTGTCTGTTTTGCCAATAAAACCTGCGAATGCATCGATTAAGCCTAACATTGACCAAAGCACTGTTTAATTACCGTACTCACATAACCACAAATCCTTGACGCTCCGTGGACGCTCATTCTCAGAATGGGGCAATGACCGTGTTGCCGTCTCTTTTGCCAATAAAGACTACTAATACATCGGGTATGTCTAACGGCGACTGAAGCACTATATAATTACCGTACTTACATGACCACAAACCGTTGACGCTCTGTTGATGCTCATTTTACTGTATTGTCCATCGAACATCTGCTGCCATCGACAGTAGTTTTCATCATGATTTGAACTCTTTGGAAGTGTTTCTGCCTTATTAAGACATGGCCCTGTGGCAAAGCAGTGCGCAGTAACATTCTTGCACTGTTCGCTCACACATGACTAGAATTGATGTGTCTTGCCAAACGCTTCATTGCGCCTGCTATACATCTGTTTATCAACCGATATTTACAATCTTCTGCTCACCATTCGCCCATAATATTTTTCTAACTAAAACACTCAGTCAAGATACATAAAGAAGCTGGTGAAACTTTGACGCATTCTGTCCTACATTTTCTTCACTCCCTTGTTCCTTCTTGTTTCGATTGCATTGACCGTCACCAACACCATTTCAGCCTGTCTCTTTGACTTCCGTATAGGCCTAAGCAATCCGGGAACATTTGGCACAGCGCTCACATCCCTCTGCTCAGGGCATTCCGAATCCTCAATGCTATTGGCTTGGTCGATATCGGATTCAAAGTCCGCCGTGCAATCATCATCACTGTCATTTGGATTATCTAAGTCCCCATTCCAGTTAAGCCAATCTGCAGTGTGCGGAATGCGTTCAGGTGCGCTATCCTCGTCACTTTCGACTGGATGACGGTTGCTTCCCCGGATTCAGCAGACATTGAAAATTTGAGTTCGTCCTCCACGGAGGTCCTTTGCAGACAAAGGTGGTGGCAAAGGAGATCTTTCTGACAATTTGAATGCAGCCGCACTATCATGTTGCAAGAGTGACCAGGATGCTTTTATGATCTCCTCAGTGTCCGGAATGTATCCCACGGCAGTCAGCAGCTTGTTTCGAGCGCGAGATTCCTTCTGTGTAGCACGTGGGTTTGGGCTGCCCTACCACATCTCCAAAAAGTCGTGAACCTTGGCCATTCTGTGCAGTTTCCTTTCCTCCGCCTCTTTCTTCATTTGCGAGTCATTTTCAGTATTCGCATTATCCAATTCTTGATCAGTGCCTGTCAAAATAGCGTTATTGGCTTGTGCGAACTGCCTTACAACGACTTCTTCGCGAAGGGTCTCGCATGTGGTTTTTGACTGCCTCCAGCGGATACCATCTCGGCCAAGGGAGAGACTGGCCTCCACTCCGACACCATGTGGTATGATAGAGAATATGCCGCGCGCCACATTGGAGAGATCGATGTACTTTGAGTGCGTTTCCTCCTGTCGACGCCACGAGTCGGTTATGTACGGTATCCAAAATGTACTGCTAAACTCCATTGGGTCGGAGTGGTAATCATTAAGATTTGGATTGATTTGCCCCCAGTTGTTTGGTACCTCAGGCGGCGAATTCAAATAGAGGCTGGCGGCGGTCAATAAGCGTGCAGCGCAATCGCTTCATCCTGGTGTCGTCTCGGCCACATTGCTTGGCATTAAGTATTCTTCATCATCGCTGGACAAATCATATGGATCAAAGGATGATTGACAGGGACTTGAAGCTGTTGCAGAGGAGATGTGATCGCTGCTCGGTAAGCTTTGGTATTTATTGACGGGCACGCGTCAAAGTCTATCGCAGTATTTATTCCCTACATACATCAGAAAGGCCTCTTGGTAATGGGTAGTATAGAATAACTCGTTCTCATGATTGAGATTCATTCCGAAGTCCCACTTTGTGAACGATCTCAACTTCCGGAAAGGATCGAGGATATGGAAAGAAATTAGAAGCATTCATGTCGTTGGAGTCACTTTGGCGCAGTATTTGGACACCTTCTGTCGAGTTAACTTCACCGCGAAGAACAAGTCTTCTTTCCATGGAGTTTTCTCTTTAGACATAGCTCGCATCATGGCATCCATGTGATCAAATATGTCATTGTACACTGTGATAACGTGATGCAATGTGACTCTATGCCTCTTTGACATCCAAAGGGTCCAATATCTGAATGGCCTCAATACTTCCATGACATACTTCACAATTGTCCATTCATCTTGAGTTGTGAACAGTGGCCAGTATTCGGTGTATTTTGGATGTTAAAGCCATTCAACTGTGAATTCCCGTAATCATTAGGCCCGCTCGAGTAACTCCAGTGTAGAGTTGCAACATGTCTTCACATCATTTATCGGAAGTACTGCAAGGTGGACTTTGGCTTTTTGACAGTCAATGAACTGGTGTTGACGACCAGGCGTCAGCATAATCAATACAGCAACCATTCTTTGCTTTATGAAGGTCAGTTTCAGGACTTTCAAAATATCATGAAATACGTACTTTCTCAATTATCTTTGCCAAACCAGGTCTCATGGCCGACACCTTGTTGATTCTAGCATTCCCCTCTTTTCGAAGTCTTTGACTCTTCCCGATGTCTATACTTTCATTCTCTCCAAATTGCTGATTGCGCTAATGGGCTTCCCAAGACTTGTTGCGGCCTTTTACACCGAGACTTGTCATGAATGCATCTAAAGCCAGCTGTCTGAGGTGCGCCATGAATGGGATGTTGTTCCTCGATGCAGGCCACTCGAATCAAGTGCCCACATGTGTTGATTGCAGCTCGCGTGTCATCGAGTAATTTGAGGAAGCATTATCAGTCGTAATACCGAGCAAATGGCCGTCGATGAGCTCAAAACGATCCAGCACATCCTTCAAATGTACAGCTAACCTTGCTCCCGGATGTTAGCCCTTGACCTATCATACTTACTACGCTTTCGAAAAGAGAAAAAAATAGGCGATCAACCTTATCGAAAGCGAGTTGAACTTCACGCAATGCTCAATTGGGATCCATATAGTAAGCGATGACCGACATTATGGCCAATTTGTTCGTTGATGTCCATCCGTCCAAAGCTAAACTAACATTGTTTCGTGACGGCAATTGCTTCTTAATTGCATCCACTGTCAGTGCATATTCCCTAAGGCAAAGGTTGCCCAGGGTTGTAGCGGATGGCAGCACAAGATCATCGCGGAATACCTTATATGACCGCCCGAGCTCAAGATTTGATATTGCGTTCCATCGAATATGAGCTGAAACAAATCCTTACATGAGGTATCGACTCCACGTGTCTTGGTGAAATTCGGAAGTGTCAAAGTCTTTATCTGGGAATTTTGAACATTTTGTCTGCCATTTCAATTATTATGGATTAAACTGGATATCAGATCTGATTTTCCTGTTCATACTTACTATTGTGATTCCTCGACTTCCTTGCCTCTTCACAATTGCCAAAGCTGTTTCATCAACCGTCGTACTAGTCAATTTGGTAACTTCTCTCTCCGTTCATTCGTTCAACTTTGCGATGTGATCTTTTGCAATTAAGTGTTTCCCCATTGAGCTGGTCCCATGTTCTGATGGATGGCGAAGAACTTGATGACAAATGATTCATATAATTCCAGGGCGGCCAGTAGCTTCAATTCCACAGTGTAAATAGAATCGCCACGACGGCGCATGTCTAGAATTAATCCAAGCAATAGGCCGCTTCGAGCCTTGATTCATGGGATCCCACCACACATCGAGGATGATTTGCAATGTAAGCTCGCTCAAATCACAAAACAAGACAGATGCATTTTTGGAAGAGATCGTAACCTCGAGTAAAGAGGTGTTCAAAGATTTTGAATCTGTCATGGCGGTAAGAATTAGAATGCTGTTTGATCCGACTCGAAAGACTGGCGTAACTAACCATACAGTAAAACAGGCTGCGAGTTCTTAAATATTGACTCTCCAACTACAAGCAAAAGAATCAGATCTGTAAGACATTGCATGCATATTGTGAAGTTGTATACAAGGATAGATTGCGAAGACTGACCGCGTAAAACTTGATTTATGAACAGCAGAATGCAGTACATCGCTGTGTAGCGATCTGAGCATCCACCAAAACTGTTGACGCTGTGTGGCCGCTCAATTGTAGGAGGCGGACCTGATATCATCACTAGCATTTTTGCCATTAAAGGCTGCCGATGAGTTCATTCTGGGCTATCTGGGTTCCATTCCCGTTAGATTATCCAAGATGCAAGATCAAAAATCGTTGACGCTCCATTGACACTCATTTTGGGACAAGGTCACGATGTTACCGGAAGCATCTTTGCCTAGAAAGGCGGCCGATAGTTCGAATATGGGTCAATGTCGCCGCACAACCCTTGCCTTTTCCAAGATCCAAGGCCAGCAGTCGTTGATGCTCCGTTGACGCTCATTTTCAGGACATAGTAGCGATTTAGTCGCAACCATTTTCGCGTAGAAAGGAGGCCGATAGTTCGATGATGGTTCAATGTCGCCACGCAGCCCTTGCATTTTGCATGATGCACAGCCAAAAGCCGTTGACGCTCCGTTGACGCTCATATTTAGGACATAGTCCCGATATTGTCGCAACCATGTTTCGCCTAGAAAGGAGGCCTATAGTTCGATTATGAGTCAAGGATGCAGCGAAACCCTCTGAATTTTCAATGATGCAACGCCAAAAATCGTTGATGCTCCATTGACGCTCATTTTTAGGAAGTAGTAGTGATCTCATCTGTAGCGTTTGTACCTATCAAGGCCGCCAGAATTATGAATATGGCTAAATGCCATTGCACAGGCCAGCAATTATCCAGGATGTATGACCAGAAATCATTAATGCTCCGTTGACGCTCATTTCTATGACGGGGCAATGTGCGTGTGGCTTGCCATTTTCCCTACTAAGGCGGCCAATACTTCTTCTTTGGATGGATGCGACTATGCAGGCGGGTGATTGCTGGATAGATATGACTATAAATCTTTGACACTCCGTTGACGCTCACCTTTGAGCTTACCTTAGAGACCTACTAACAGTCATTGGGTGCACAACAATTGTACAAAACATGCATACAGCCTCTATTGGCAGCCAGAATACAGTTTCAATGTAATATCATTTGAATCCAAGATCTTCGAGAAATCTCAGTTTTTGAGCCACCAATATACACTTTATTTACATGATTATTGACGTAGCTCCATCGCGTTTCAACGCATTCGGCCGGCAATTTACGGCATAACCCTCCATGCGCTAGTTTTAGATATTTATAGCCTGACTTCCTCACCATTCCTTATATAGCTTATTCTGCTCGATTTCCATGACGTACCATAAGCAGTTCTCCATTTCTCGACCATGTGCAGGAGGTCTGAGCGAAGAGATATATAGCTGGCTGCATGGATGAATGCAGCCTGTCGGCTGTCATTTATCCGAGTTTCGCATGTCCTTTGACCGCTCCTTCTATGAGTCGCATGACATCACTCACTTATACTCTGTTAGTAAATTTTGTCTCAAATTTAGTTTTGCTTTATCATGGATCCATAACAGGAAACATCATATAAAGATCGCCGTTCGTCAATAAACCTGATTTGGAGTCTAGAACATTCGGATGGCCCGTGCCGACCCTTGCACACACACTGACGAAGAATCCTGTCTCACAATTTGGTCACTGAAATCCAGAAAAAGCTGACACGTAACAAAACAGGTTCAAAAATTGCTTTTACACCAGATACATCATCAAAAATACTAGTTTGGCTATCTACACTTCCGGTGACGAAGGAGCCATCACCATATCTTCGTCCGGATCCAATATGTATATGGTAATTAGCTAGGGATGCTATATGCAGGGGTAAAAGCTTATGGGTTGAACAGGCTTCCCAATTTCTCTCTGCGACGAATTGGGCACCGCCGCGAGCATCGGCGGTACGATGTGATTGTCCGCCTAAGGTTTCTCCGAATCCAGCCTCATTTGAGTACTTCCCTGTCGAGACGTCACTGGCGGCATTCGTGATTGTCCGGGGACGACATCAAGAGCCTGCATAAGCTCTCCAAATGTTGTCGGTGATGGTGTGGCTGCAGTCGAGTCTGTTTGGGGCTTCCTAACAGCCGCAACCTGCAATTCAGTCGTCCCGTACTTCATCTCTCCCTCACGGAAGTAGTCGGCTGAGTCCCCCCATTGCGGTTGCGTCTGTCACGGTGCAAGAAGGTACGGAGATACTTGGGAATAATAGAAGAAAGATACGGAAGGTGTGGAAGGAATTGTATCACGGAAAGGCGGAGACGTTGGAAGACGCGGAGGAAGCAGCGAGATGGTGGCGGTATAATATAGTAAGATAAGGAAGTGGTTTGAGGTGTTGCGACGTCGGGCGAAGTGGCGTGGTTGTTATGATAAGGAATAATGGAGTGGTGTGTAAGATCATGGGATGAGATT
>Ga0307515_10011238_pt1 | contig 16999 bp, 12 predicted proteins | sample 17_EM_MG_FD_194513 | JGI IMG/M metagenome (GOLD analysis project Ga0307515, IMG submission 194513) | Populus trichocarpa ectomycorrhiza microbial communities from riparian zone in the Pacific Northwest, United States - 17_EM | ecosystem: Host-associated > Plants > Roots > Unclassified | place... | reverse complement strand
TTTTCTCACATGGTTTTTTTCCAGTTTCTTTTGTGTTTTCTTTTTTTGTAATATTTTTTTCTAAAATTATCTTTGTCGATTTTATTTTTTTAATATTGAGCTGATTAAAATTGAACTTTGTAATAAAGCTTAATCATGTGGGGAAAACACTGTAACTTTCCTTACAAAATATTGTGGATTGCTACAGTGTCTCTCCACATGATTTTTTTTTCTTATGATTTTTTTAAAATTATCTTTGTCAATTTTATTTTTTTAATATTGAGCTCGTTGAGAATTACAATTATAAGTCATTACAAATAAGGATAAATCAAGTGGGGAAGCATAATTGTAGCTTTCATCACAAAACACTGTGAATTGCCACAGTGTTTCCAACATAGTTTTTTTTTCCTGTTTTTTTTGTTATATTTTTTTTCTAAAATTGTCTCTGTCGATTTTATTTTTTTAATATTGAGCTGATTGAGAATTTAACTTTGTAATTTTTTTTCTTTAAAACACTGTGAATTGCTGCAGTGTTTTCCCACATGATTTTTTTATGATTTTGTTTCAAAATTATCTTTGTCGATTTTTTTTTAGTATTGGTTAATAATTATAATTACAATAAAACTAAATCATATGGGGAAAACGTTGTTGTTTTCCTCACAAAACACTGTGGATTGCTACAATATTTCTCTAAACGGTATTTTTTATGATTTTTTTCTAAAATTGTATTTGTCAATTTTATTGGGGAAATCACTGTAGTTTTTCTCACAAAACATTGTCAATTGCTACAACGTATTTCCTCATGGGTATTTTTTCCTTCCAAAATTATCTTTGTCGATTTTTTTTAATATTAAGTTGGTAGAGAATTTAGCTTTGTTATTTTTTTTACTTTTTATTAACAAAAAAGCTAAATCATGTGGTGAAAGCACTGTATCTTTCCGCACAAAACACTATGGATTGCTACAAATCATTTTGTTCAGTCTCTAAGTTTTTTATCACCAACACAACTTTTTTTTTTCCTCATGAAATATTGGCTCCATCATACCTTTAGTTTTATTACTTATCTAGTGCTGGTTCACAATTATAATATTATCAAATACATTTGTTTTATAAGCCCGCGGCAGCGCGCAGGCATGCCATCTCGTAAAAGTTATATGATGTGGAGTTTTTACTATTTATTTTTATACTATTGACTAAGATATAAAATACCGTGGATTAGAGCAGTGTAATAAAGTGGTTGTCTTTACAAAAAAAAAAAAACTTGTTAGGCATGTAGTTGAGGGTGAGATTGTCTTTTTCATGTGATACATTTGGCATTGAGAGGATGTTTGTGGACAATTCCGGTTTTTTAGGGTCTTACGCTGGGGAATGACATGACTGATAGGCACCTGGCACTGAGGTCAGACATGTCAGCTAGACTATAGACTCAAGGGCTAGACCCGTGCGCCTGGGTCTACAAACCTCCGTAAAAATTCAAATCATATCTTCCCATTAAAATAGTTAATGTTTTATATTTATGAATTTGTTATTCCATCAATATCAATTATATCTTCTATTATTAGTATGGTTATTATTGTTGTTATTGTTGTTTATTATTATTGTTATTGTTATTGTTATTATGATTTTTCAAGTAAACTTAGGTCAGACATGTTTGTCAAACCTAGATAATGTGGGTCAAAAAATTATTTATAAATGAAGTATAAATAATTTATAAACAACAAACCATCACAAAAATCTAATTTAACGTTTTAGATCTAAAAATTCAAATCATATTTTCCCATTGAAATAGTTTATTTTTTTATGTTTATGAATTTGTTACAGACTCGTGTGCTTGGGTTTGCAGACCCGCGCCTTGAAAGGGGCGTCTGACCCAAGTTGCTGGCGAGTTTTTTTTATATTATCATTATCATCATTAATAAATTTTTAAAAAAATATTATTACTATCAAATAAAAACCATAAGTTTAATTTTAAGGGATTAAAAACTATAAAAACTTGGGTCAGACAAGTTTAATATTATTATTAATATTATTAAATTTAAAATAAATATTATTACTATCGAAAAAAAACATAGATTTGATTTGAAGGGTAAAATAAATTATTATTGTTATTGTTATTGTTAACTTGGGTGTGACATCCCCTTCCAGACCCAAGTAATTACGGGCTAAAAAGGGATGCTTGTCCCAAGTTGCTTGGGTCTGGCAGAGGTGCCGACCCAAGTTGCTTGGGTCTGGCAGAGGTGCCGACCCAAGTCACTTGGGTCTTGCATCCCCGCTTGGTCCAAGGATCTTGGGTCCGGGCCAGGGGTCTAGCAGAGGTGCCGACCCAAGTCACTTGGGTCTTGCATCCCCGCTTGGTCCAGGGATCTTGGGTCCGGGCCAGAACCCAAGGTTCTTGAGTCCGCGCTAGGACCCCAAGCTTTAGGATTCGATATCCGGAACCTAGGCTCTCGGGTCCGGCGGTCAGATCCAGGGCACTTGGGTCTGGCGTTGCAGCCCGACTCAGGGCTTTTAGGTTCGGCATTACAGCCCGACCTAGGGCTCTCGGGTCTGACGTTTAAAAGGAGCCCAAAGCTCTTGGGCCTGGCTTCGCAACCAGACCCACTTAAACTTGGGTCATGCAAGTTTAATATTATTATTAATATTAAAAATATGATTATTTGTATTATAAATTGTGAAACCCTGAAAAAAAATGATTAAAAAAATGGTTAAATGTTAAAAAAATAAAATAAAAATAAAAAATAAAAATATTTCTCATATTGACTAGTTTCACGCTATTGAGTAGAACGCTCAATCCGACCGTTAGATCAAACTGAAATTTTATGATAAATCTCATAACATATTTACATTTGATTAAAATTTTTGAGTAATCCGAGTTCAGGAAGATATTTAAAAAAAATGCTAATAGTCGGATAGTAAATACCATAAAATTCATCAATGGCAGTTTTGTAAATATCTGATGAGCTGGCAAAGTCCTGCAATTTATTCTCCCTTTTTTGACGCCAGAAACAGAGGTAACATAGTGATAAAACATAGGGATAAAATAGAGGGGAGAGAAGAGAAGGAGGGGAAAATGCATGAAACAAAAAATTACCTTGAGAGAAAGAGTAGAAATTGTGTAAAATCAAGGATCTAAAAGGTATAAACACCAAATCACTCCCTCAAGAAAGGATTTAAGAAGAAAAATCAGGTGAGGGAGAAAGGAGAGAAAGGGGTTGTAAGTCATGGCGAAGAAGAAAAATTAAAGGGGAGGAAAAACATCACCAGGTTAGCTTTTGAAGTTCATTTTAGTGTTGGGTAATGAGTTTTAAGTTGTTTAAACAAGTTTGGGTGGAAAGAAATAGATTTAATGCATTGTTCTTAGATTTTTGAATTAGGGTTCTTAGGAGAGAATTTGAGGAAAAATATGAAATTGTTGAAATTGATACATTATGATAGGATAGGTTGATAATGATGCAAAATAATGAAAGATGGAAGATAAAAAAATTTAGGTGTTATGAAAAACAACAATGCTGGTCACATTTGAAATAAAGGAAGATGAACATGGAATGTAATAAAGCTTGTATAATTGTGTATGATCGTGATGTGTTGATGCATAAATGATTAAGTTGTATATATAGATATAATAATATGTAGAAAAGTTAAGTAAATAAATGGTTAATGTCAATGCATGCTAATATGTATAGGTAAAGAATTTAATGTATTACAATGCAAATTATTGGAAAGAGTATTAAATTATATGTTCATGAACAAGTTAGTTAATTATAAAGGTATAAGGAATGGTGCGAGGATTTATTTGGATGATCGTATGACATGGTTATTTTGCCATACTTAGTAACATCAAATATATAAAATAAATAAATAAATAAATTAAGGAGTGGTGAAAAGGAAAGAATTGAAGTATGAAAGTGTAAATCAATAAGGATTGAAGGTATTTATTATCGATAATAAAAGATGCATATTTAAGGAAAATTAAGTTTGGAAAATATGTATTTTTGATAAGAAATACTAACGGAAGAATTAATTAGTATGAATGGAAATTAATGTTGAGACAAGAATTATTGGAATATGTAATGTTGAAATATGTAACGTGACAATGAAATTATGTATGTGTTACAATTCTGGATATGAATATTGTAACAAGCATACCTTCCTTGTATTTATAGGAGGAGCCTTCGTGGCTGGAACTTTAGCGAAGCGAGCTCGAACACCTGGAGCTACAAGTAGGTGTTTCGCTCTTTAACTATGTAAAGTTATTATAGTTGTTCTTTCATTTTCTTATATGTGATTGGGTTGTCTTTGTTATGTACGTTTGATAATTATTAGAACTGAACTGTGTCATGGTTGTAAGAGAATTATGAGAACACATGGTTAAGAATGAGAGGAATTATTCCATGAATGAAATTAATTAATATAAAAGATAATGTGTATGACTTAGTTATCTAAATGGTCAGAAACTAAGGAGATATGAATATTTGATTTTGACTTAGTTTTTCAAAGTGGTGGAAAGCTAAGGTGAATAGTATTTGACTTAGCCATTCGCAGAGGCATGACTAAGGTGGTATGGACAAATGACTTAGTCATCCGTAAGAACGGAAACTAAGGTGTGGATATAGAACTTAGTCATTTTTGTATGAAATGGCTAATGTGGTAATGGATTTGATCAGGAATTGAGGAAGACCTAGATTATTTGTGTGATTACTTGAATTTCCATTAAGATGGAGACCAAGATGGCAAAAAGAAGTAAGGTTTACAAGCAAACTATGAAGCTTGGTAATGGAGAAGTCATCTCAAGTAATTAAAGTTGAAGAATATGTCTACAGAATGTATTAGAGATTATGGTGTTAAAAAGAAAAAAAATGTGTAAACTATATATATGTGTAAATAAATTAAATTAGTATTACTAAATAAATTATGTCGCATTGTTGCAGGTCCTTCTCATATCGCAGGACAACCTTGATTCTCTTTTTTTGTGGATAGTTATTTATTAGGTATATTTTGGGTATGTTGATTATGTAATATTCTAGTTCATTATGATTTAAAGTTGTCTTTTGGGCTTGTAATCAATGTTAAGTCATATGCCATTTTTTAGATAATTAAATCTCTTTTGTGTAGGCATTAAAGAATTTCAATATGCATGAAGATAACTTTATAATATGCTTATTTTAATGACATCATGTGTGAAGAGAAAAGAAATATGACACTACTATTAGAATGGAAAATGGTGAAGGTATAATTCAAAGTGGATGATGTGATGAGAAATTATATTTTGTTGAAGAATGTCTAGGATGGTTTGATCATAAATATGCAAGATAAATTGTGTTTTAGGTTGATGTCGACACTTGGAAAGGTCAATTTACAGAGGAGACTCCGCGGAATTGTCGATAACTAGTATAATAATAATAATAATAGTAATAAGCTTAAAATTATTGTCATGATAGTTAGGGATCAGGGATCATGATATATAGTTATATGCTAAAAAACATTTCATAGTTTTTCAACGAATATGACATAAAAAAATCGAGGGTGTTACATAAATATTCTTATTCTTATTATAATTAATATTATTAATATAATAATTAATAAATTTGAAAAAAAATATTATTAATATTGAAAATAACCATAGATTTGATTTGAAGGATAAAATTAAAAATTATTATTATTAATAAATTTTTGAAAAAATATTATTACTATTGAAGAAAAACCATATATTTGATTTGAATGGATTAAAAACCTATAAGAACTTGGGTCAGATGAGTTTAATATCATCATCATCATCATCATCATCATCAATAAATTTGAAAAACAATATTATTACTATCAAAGAAAAACCATACATTTTATTTAAAGGGATTAAAAATTATAAAAACTTAGGACATACAAGTTTAATATTATTATAAATATTATTAAATTCATTGATATTATTAAATTTAAAATAAATATTATTACTATAAAAAAATCATATATTTGATTTGAAGGGTAAAATCAATTGTTGTTGTTGTTATTATTAACCTAGATCTGACATCCCCTTCTAGACCCAAGTCAATTGGGTCTTGCAGCCCTACTTGACCCAAGGATCTTCTGTCCGGTGTCCAGCGTCTGACCCAAGGCTTTTGGGTCCATCATCATGACCCACGACTCTTAGGGTTGACATCTGAACTCACAACTCTTGGGTGTGGCGTCTGAACCCAGGGTTCTTGGGTCCGACGTTGTTACCAGACCCAAGGCGCTTGGGCCTGACGTTGCGGTTAGACCCATTTAAACTTGGGACATGCAAGTTTAATATTATTATTACTATTAAAAATATGATTGTTTGTATTATAAATATTCTTATTCTTATTATAATTAATATTATTAATATAATAATTAATAAATTTTTTTAAAAATATTATTAATATTCAAAAAAACCTATAGATTTGATTTGAAAGGTAAAATTAAAAATTATTATTATTATTATCATCATTAATAAATTTGAAATAAAATATTATTACTATTGAAGAAAAAACATAAATTTGACTTGAAGGGATTAAAAACTATAAGAACTTGAGTCAGACGAGTTTAATATTATTATTATCATTAATAAATATGAAAACAATATTATTACTATCGAAGAAAAATCATATATTTTATTTGAAGAGATTAAAAACTATAAAAACTTGGGTAAGAAAAGGTTAATATTATCATTAATATTATAAATATTATTAAATTTGAAATAAATATTATTATTATCCAAAAAAACATAGTTATGATTTGATGAGTAAAATCAATTATTATTATTATTGTTATTATTATTATTATAGTTATTAACTTGGATCTGACATCCCCTTCCAGATCCAAAGGACTTAGGGCTGGAAATGGACGGCAGACCCAAGTTGGTTGGGTCTGACAACGACATCAAATCCAAGTCACTTGGGTCTTGCAGCCATGTCTGATCCAAGGCTCTAGGGCTCGACATCCGGAATCAAAGCTTTCAGGTCTTGTATCCGAACCCAAAGCTCTTGGATTCGGCTTTGCAGCCAAACCCAAGGCTCTTAGATATGGCGTCTAAGAGGGGCTCAAAGTTCTTGGGCTTGACGTTAAAGTCAGACTGACTTAATCTTGGGTTATTGAAGTTTAATATTATTATTAATATTAAAAATATTATTATTTTTATTATAATTAATATAATTAATATAATAATTAATAAATTTGAAAAAATATTATTAATATTGAAAAACAACCATAAATTTGATTTGAAGGGTAAAATTATAAACTATTATTATTATTATTATTATTATTAAATTTGAAATAAAATATTATTACTAATAAAGAAAAATCATAAATTTGATTTGAAGGGATTAAAAACTATAAGAACTTGGGCCAGACAAGTTTATTATTATTATTATTATTATTATTATTATCATTAATAAATTTGAAAAAAATATATTATTACTATAGAAGAAAAACCATAAATTTTATTGGAAGCAATTAAGAACTATAAAAACTTGGGTCAGATAAGTTTAATAATATTATTAAATTTTAAATAAATATTATACCATAAAAAAAATATAGATTTGATTTAAAGGGTAAAATCAATTATTATTATTATTACTTTTATTATTAATTTTGGTTTGATATTCCCTTCCAGACCCAAGTAACTTGTGGTTGGAAAGGGACGTCTGATCCAAGTTGCTTAAGTTGATAGAGGCGTTAGATCCAAGTTTTTTTGATCTTGTAACCTAACCTGATTAAAGGCTCTTGAATCTAATATTGCATGTTAATTTAAATCCAATAATCTTAAATTTAGCATTGCAATAGGCCGCTTTTGAATTTTAACTTTTTTTTAATATTTTTTTATAAAAAATAAAGTTGATATGCAGTACATCGTGGGCTAGTTAACTAGTTTCTTCTATAGTTTGAGAATACGTTTAATGTCAAATAAAAAAACATATTGGAGAACAACATTTTCCATGCAATTGCTTGGGCGTGATCAAAATGTTTTCGACGAGAACCGTGTGATGCAACTAGTTACACCCGACCAGGTCGCACAAAAGATACATTTCTCCTACGCGTTTCGCGTCTTAATCCCATTATCTTACACGTACCAACCACGATACATAAAAAAAAATAATTTGATAGTTTTTATATTTTAAAAATATTTTATTTATTTTTATTTTAAATTAATTTTTTTAAATATTTTCTGATACATTAATTTTACCATACTTCCAAATATTCAAAAATAAAAAAAATAAACAGATAAAAATAAAGATTAAAAATAAGGAAACGCTTAAATAAAATAAAAAACCCCCCCTTTTTCCTTCCTCATCTTCTTATTGTGCTGTTTGGATCGCTCAATAATCAGAGGGAAAGAAAGAGATATAGGGAGGAGAAAGTGGTGCTAAAAAGACCAAATTGACCTCGACCTCTCTATCTTTTGCAGCTACGACTTTCTTTCACTCTCTCGATCAGCCAATTTCTTCTTTCTGGCGGTTATTGCAGGCTCACCATGAACGAGAAGGCCAACGTCTCTAAAGAGCTCAATGCCAGGCACAGAAAGGTTAGTCTTTTTTTCTTGATCGAAATCTCTATCCTGTTTTTGCTTTAATCTCGATTTCTTTTTTATTCTTATGGTTATGAATTAAGTGGCGATTGATTTGATCTGATGTGTCTTGCGATTTTAGATTGGATAGATGATTAATTAGATCATTGATATTTATTTCTGCTTGATTTTACATTTGATCTAATATTTTTGGTATCGATGAAGTACGTCTTGATTATGGCGATGGTTGTTACACTAATTAATGGTGATTGTGTTAATTTTTTGGAGTTTAACCTTGTAGGGGTGTGAATTTCAAGTTTTAGATTGGCAGAGATTTATATTTGATATGATGCGATTCATTTGCATTATTGTTGGTTAGTTATATAATATCGTGAGATCAAAGTAGAAGATTAAAGTTGCATTTTCTCTGAATTATATATCCTGGTGGTGAAATTTCAGTCTAATTCGGAATGAAGAACAAAGAAATTTTCTCAACATTCTTGCATTTTGTAATTATTAAGATAGGCTGAACTATGTCAATTTCCTTGACTATTTTGCTGCTTGTGATTTGTTTGCTTCTCTAATGCTAAATATAGGTATTTCTTGTTCATCTTTCATGAGTGCTGATGTGGCATTATGGAATTAGGAGGGATTGAATTTCTTCAACCTTAGAATTTGTTTGGATTTCGAGTGCATTAACTACAGGGATTATATGCTGTTTGGGTAATTTGTGTTAAATGGGATGGAGTGCTCATTTTATGATCGAATCTGTTACCTGTATGGTATGCATAATCTGCCAACTTGGCAGTCTGATTCTTTTGTTTTTGGGGAGCAATTGTGAATTGAGCTTTTTGGGATCAAATATTAGTTTTTGTATAAGCAGCTGGAAATGTGATTTCTTCCTGATATTTGATTCATAGTTGCACCATGGAGTTTTCTAGAGTCTTTATTGATCTCCATCTTGTCTCTTGTATCATGCATTCCATTCTTATAGTGATTTTTTGAACCTCAAGGCAAGGCGTTGCTACATTTGATATATGTCAAAGTTTAGACTTTATGACTGCCATTGGGGCTAACTGCATCTGGTGCTGTTGGTCATTGAAGTGGACTATGATTTTTGTTAATATATATATATTTTTTTTGCTTTGTTGTTTTCTGCATTCTAAATGTTTTTACTTTATGAATTCTAGTATCAAGACTATTTGTTCTGTTTTTATTTCTTAATAATGTATTGTGTTGATTTACTTCCATCTTTTCTGTTTGTGCATATGCAGATATTGGAAGGACTCCTGAAATTGCCCGAGAATAGGGAATGTGCTGACTGCAAAGCCAAGTATGTGCCGAGAAGAATATGAAGATATGATACAATTAGCATAATAGTAAATAATTGGCAACATAAACATAAAAAATTACTCTAAAGTCATGGATCTTCTTAAGTGGCTGGATACTGTTAAGTTTTTTTGTTGCTTTACAATCTGTTTGAGCTACTGAGTTTAACCTGTTTCTGTTGCAGAGGTCCAAGATGGGCAAGCGTAAATTTGGGTATCTTTATTTGCATGCAATGTTCAGGGATCCACAGAAGTCTTGGGGTACACATATCGAAGGTGACTAACTGCTTTGTAATCCAATTAAGCATCTTTAACTGAAGACTAAGATAATTTAAAAAACATTTGGGCATAAAGTAGGAATTTTTGATGAGACCTTCAAGGTCTTCTATGAAGAGTTGCTTTGTGAAAAACAATGAAGAAATAGTTTTTGTATTAGCCTCTTTTAATTACAGAAACAGAAAATTGAAAGAAAAATGGCATGGTGATTATTTACTATTATGAGATTAATGACGCGCTGTCCATTTTCTTCTTTTTTGATGTTCATGGTAACCAGGCCTTCTGTTGGTTGATCAATAAAGTTATATCTTGCTGTTGTCTATACCTTTTGAATTTGATTATTAATTTTCCACTTGGAGATGCTGTTTATTAGACATCAAACTGCAATTATCCTTGAGGATATTCTGACTCTTGACTGGTTCTCTTCTGCAGGTTCGATCTGCAACCCTTGACACATGGCTTCCAGAGCAGGTTGCATTTATTCAATGTAAGCTCATTGGCTTGTTCCAAACTTGTGATTTATTCTGATCGATTTTCATTTACTTTTGAGGTTAATAAATAGCCTGTTTTGTGCTGTTTTTTTTAGCAATGGGGAATGAGAGAGCAAATAGTTATTGGGAAGCAGACCTACCACCGAACTACGACAGAGTTGGAATTGAGAATTTCATTCGTGCAAAGTATGTCTATAGTTAGAACCCTATTATTAGCAAGTTTTCTCAATCCGTTTTGTTTGGTCATTCTCTTTGTGTGTCCATATGATTGCAGTGTGCCTGATTGTTACTTTTTTTCTCAGGTATGAAGAGAAGAGATGGGTCTCTAAAGATGGAAAACCACAATCTCCTTCTAGTGGGAGGGATGAAAGGTCTTCTTTGCATTGGCAGAGACCTGCTGAAAGAAGTGGGCATGGACACACCAGCAGTTCTGAAAATTTGTTTGAGGAAAGAAAGAATTTTCAAGTATCAAATTCAAAAAACAGTGCTCCTGCTACAAGAATAAGTCTTCCTGCTCCTCCTAGGGCATTTGAGCAGGTATGTTGAGTTTTACCTTCTGAGTTCGAGTTGGATTTTCCTGTATTCAAAGAATATGTAGTGGACTACTTGATCATTTCTTTCCTTTGTTTATGTTTGAAAAGAAAGCTTCAATAAATACTAAGACCTAAGAGCATCCACATCCATGTTCTTTACTTTTTAGCTAAATCCTAGCTAAAATAGCTAGAAAGCCATTTTAGCTAGCTCTCTAAAACATGTGATCACATCCATGCTCTCTAAAATAAAGAGTCATGAATATTTTTTTATTATTTTTTGTTATTCAAATTATATGTGAGATGAATATTCAAGTGTATGCTATTTCTTGTTTTTGATTGCTTTCAAATTATGTTAATGAATATTCTAATTATTTAGTGACACTTTTGAAAATTAATTCTTTTAATATAGTAGAAATTAAAAATAATAAAAAGAAAATGCACACTTAAAAAAACAAGAAAATTTAAACAATCCCTACTAATTAAAATCACTATTACATCATTTTACTAATATCTCCATTTGACGCATCTCATAATATTGTCTCTTCATCTTGTTGTTTCTATAAAAGTTCTTGCATAATAACAATCCTGCCTCTTCCCGTCTTTGCCTTTTTTTTTATCTGTACCACAACTAAAATTCCTTGACAACCAACTGCAAGTTTTTCTTTTTTGAACACAAAGTACTCACAACTAAAATCCCAATGCAACCATAAATCTATCTAGTGTAAGATTAATCTTCAAAGACAACATGCAAACAAGTGCTCACAGGGATGCCATATTCATTGCATGTATGCCTTAACTGTCTACTACTTTTTGCACAAGAAAATCTGATTTTAAGTGTCAATTCATCTGAGTAATAGATGCTTTATAAGGCCCTTCTACAAGTTGCTCCAAACATGAGCATTTTTAAAACTATATTGACGTTTTGGAACGTACAGTTTTTTGAGCATCTTTAATTTCCTCAGAAGCAAATGCAACTTGATCAAGGTTGTATGTCTGGTTATACAGCATGTCACCCTAGCATGTATGAAAGGTTTAAGGATCACATATGCTATTAAGGCAATTGACAATATACAAATCAAGCTGTTTAGCATCACCCTAGCATCAAACTGTATTAGCAACCTGATTATGGATCACATGACAGTTTTGGAAGTTATAGAAAAAAGGGAAATAAAAAATGGAACTTGTCCAGTAAATAGGCTCTAAATCAAAAATTTGAACACACACATTTGAATCCTAAGCTCACAATGGTTTTGATTTCCAAAAAAAAGAGCATCTCAAATAGGTGTATGACAAGGATAGCCGTGTGAGGAAAAATGGAGAGGTATGACAAGCACAATTTGTTCATATGCAAAAATGAAATATCAAAAGAAACAAAATTATGGGTGTCTAGTATTGCATCAACTTTTTAATCTTCATCTCTGCAAAATTAGAAAAGAAAATCGAAAAAAGCTGTAATTTAATTTCTTCAGAAATTCTTAAGATTTCACATACAGCTAAAGAAAAAAGGAGTTGACTTGGTTGCTGGAAACGAGTTTACAGAAAACTGATCAAGGAAAATGTTAAATGAGCCCAGGTAATCTTGCATAGAACTCCTATGCAATGACAGCTAGGAATATCACACCCTCACAAATGCCTCACTGGCTGCTGAAACTTGTGTATTGCTCTCATTCATTTAAAGTTGCTAGACCATGCAACAAAGGCAATGCTTGAAGAAAGTTGCAATACTGTAAAAATATTATGTCAATGTTGCTCTCAGTAAAATTCAAAGAGATTTTTGCTATCTATTACAATTTAGCTACTCTTTCAAAGAATATCTACAACATACTGGGCCATTGATCTTTTTTGCCCATGGAATTCAGAAGAATCAAAGAAAAATACGTACCAGTTTTTTTGTCTCTTTGCCTCTTTATTATAAAAACAATCCATAGTAAGAACAGACTGAGGCCTGGGCAATTCTGTAAAGGACTCAGATTTTGTGTCTTGCAGCTGAGCATTATCTGCTTGTTTAGAATCATAGACATCATCTTCATCCTTGTCATCATTCGCAACCTAAAAAATTCAACATACAGAAAATGCAGATTAACACGAAACCCGACAACAAAAATAATAATAAAAATCGCAACATCAGAAATCAAGAATCTCATGTGGAATACCATGTCCCTGAGAGAAAATCAGCAACCCAGTTTTAACACATGGACTGTCCAAGTACTGTTTAATTCAATTACTGGTTGTGCTTCATACACTATATAGATTGATGTGCAAAATGGGATCTAATGAAGTGTAACCATCTAGGATTGCTAATTACATTTGACATCACAAACCCAGATGATAAAAACCACGAAGAAACCAAATTTAGGTTGCAAAACAGACAAACATGAATGAAGGCACAAACCCTTTTAGCTAATGCCCTTGCAGAAGCAGATCTTTAAGAGGAAAGAATCAAGAAGCAGCTAAAGAGAGGGAGAGAGAAGCGAGAGGGAGAGAGATGCGGAGATGTACCATGGTGGCTGCACCTTCTGCCTTGTCGAAGCTGGAGATTTGTTGATTTGGTAGCTCTAGCAGAGAAGAGGCAGAGGCTTTGAAATCCAAAGCAATTAACAAAAAATAACCAAACAAATTTCCTATTTTTAACAGTAACTAGAAGTTGCAGGAGACAGAAGAATGACAGCAACACCAACAAATTTCCTGCGAATCACTTCTTCCTTTTCACCACCACCGCATCACCGCAATTAGAGAGTGCTACAGTATACACTATATATAGCGAGTACTGTTGACAAAGCCAGAATAGTAAGTGCTTTGAGGAGCAACGATGCTACGGGTAAAACATATATTTTCTAGCTATTATAGCTAGGGAGTTCAATTAGAGCATGGATGTGGATGCTTAAGGGTATAAAAATCTTGTTATGAAGAAAAGGTTTCGATAAGGTAAAATCTATCTCCAAAAGCACAACCAATCAGAATAACCCAATGTTTATATAAAATCAAATTATGCTATATCTAAATCATTTTGATCTAGTTTCCTGTCTCTTATGCAATGATTACTGGTTTGAGGGGTTAAATGCATGATTCTCATTGTTTCCTCACTTTGCACTCATCTCACATCTTACTGCTGTTTCTTTTTGCATTACCACCCATAAAGTTCCTAGATGCATCATTATTTGAGCATAAGATATTTTTTCACAAACAGGTCACTGCTCCAACAAAGCCTCAACAGGTTGTTGAAAAAGCTGAACCAATGGCGGAGGCTACTGAAGCTGCAAAGAAGGTTGCAGATGCTGCTCCAGTTGTCTCTCCACCCAAAGTTGATTTTGCTACTGACCTTTTCGACTTGCTCTCCATGGATGGCCCTACTGAAAATGGCTCGGAGGCAGCTGCTAATGATGATAACAGTTGGGCAGGTTTTCAATGTATGTTTTCATCTGTTTGGGCAATCATTACTTACCATGACCTTTTATGTGTAATTTGCTGATTTTTTCTTTTTCAGACACACACACACATATATAGTGATTCTTGTTAACAATGTGGACTCTTCCTAAATTTGCAGCTGCAGCAGTTGCTGAAGAAGTATCAACAACTGGAAATACTGGTCCAACTCAAGCAGTAGAAAATGATACCCAGTCCGTTTCTGGAATTGAGGATTTATTTAAAGATTCACCTTCTTTAGCAACCCCTTCAGTCTTGGAGAAACCCCAGAAAGATGTAAAAAATGATATAATGAGCCTTTTTGAGAAGGTATATGCTTTGGCATCATTTATGCATCTTTTGAACTTTTCCTCAAAACTTTGTTTGGTGATTTATTAGATTCTAACTGGATGTTCTGATTTCTTGATCACATCTATCACCTCCGTAAAAAACCAACTTAGTTTGAGTTGCACTGGAGTTCAACTTTGTGTAAGTAATGTGGAATTGAAATATTATCTGATGATTTTGTTTGCAAAATTTTATAGTCCAATATGGTATCACCGTTTGCGATGCATCAACAACAACTTGCCATGCTGGCACAACAGCAACTTCTCATGGCTGCTGCAGCAAAATCTGCTGGTGGGGATCCAAAAGCGATAAACCAACAGCAACTTGCTATTCTGGCACAGCAACAGCAACTTCTTATGGCTGCTGCAGCAAAATCTGCTGGCGGGGACCCACAAGCAATGAATCAACAGCAACTTGCTATACTGGCGCAGCAACAGCAACTTCTTATGGCCACTGCAGCAAAATCTGCTGGTGGGGACCAAAAACTTTCAGGCAGTATTCAACAGCAAGGGCCAAATGGTATTAGCATACCTGCACAAAACTGGCCAAATATTGGATACCAAATCCCTGGTTTGATGATGCCAGTAGCTGGGCAGGGTGACTTACAGAAACTTAAGCAGGTTCATATTATGGAATGGATTGCTTTCATTTTTGCCGATACTTAATTAGCTTAATTCAGTAGTTTTCTGATGATGTTTTTTTTACTGGGCTAGACTGCTGACATGGGACTGACACATCCTGGGGGAAGCTCTGTACCATATCCAACATCGAGGTAATTTTTTTCCCCAGTCTACCGTGGTGTTGATGAATATATATAACCTGTGATCTTGCTTTGAACTCTGTTGAAACTGAAACCATGAATTTTATAACCTTTTTCCTTTCCCTTTTATTTTTTTATTTTTTTGTTGGTGTTTGTGTGGGGTTTGGGAGAGGGCCCCCCGTCAGCTGTTAATTTGTTTGATCAGCTTGTTTGCGTTGAGTTAAGATTCAGATAGTATTAGACTGCCAGAGAATATTTTTAACATGCATATCTTGTTATGTGCATGGTAGCTTCCTTTTATTTTGGCAGAAGTCCAACAATCATTCCTCAATTGGTAAAACTGGGCTTGGTTTCGAATTTGTGGTCTTCAAGTAGACAGAATTGAAAAATCAAATGGCAACTTTTTTCCTCTTCCTCTCTGTATGCTATCTTCCCTCCCCACTTTTCTGTGTGCGTGTCTATATCTTCCTGCTTGAGTTTGGTCCTCAGTCTTCCATTGCATGAGGTATAAAATTGCTAATTACTCAATTGTTTCCAATTATAACATTCCATGAAGAAATTCACGTAGTGTTGTGGAGTGAAGACGATGGAAGTGAGAAAGCTATAGCATAAGCTTGTTGCTGCATTTCTTCTTTCCCCCCCTTTTGTTACTTACAGGATGGAAGCTCCGAGCCACTTGAAAAGCACTGCAGTTTCAAGTTTTACGTGAGCACATGTATTCCTGTTTTATAGCTGCATAGAGTGTAAAATCCTCATACTGTTTTCTATGTTAGTAAAATGATGTTGCCGTCAAAAAAACTTAAAAGAATGATTAGAAATGCTGGAATTTGAAAGTTTTTTACAAGTACACTTTGAATTCATATCCATTGATGCTTCTCTTTTCCACTTTTAAAATCTGTTCTCCTGTCTAGATTTTGTGTTATTTTCTGCACTCATATTCTTACCCTTGGTGCTTGCAGCCTTTATAACATTGAGCAAGTTACCCCTGCTAATGGTGGGACAAACAATGGAGTCGGGAAAACTCAATCGTCATCCTCGGTCTCATCTGGTACTTCAACACCAGCCGGGAAGGATTATGACTTCTCCTCCTTAATGCAAGGCATGTTCTCAAAGCATTGAGTGCCATCAGGAGTTGAAGTTGGCCACATCATACAATACTAAAATAGTTGCATTACATGAAAATAGCACTTCAAAGATTTTGTTCTTCCCTTCTTGGTTTGCGATTGTAAACTATTCTGTAGAGGCAGTTCCAGTTTTTCCTTCATATTTCGTTGATGGTTCATTTGTACGAGTATTCAGAGTAATAAAGATGGGCTAAGATTGATTGTCATTTTCCCCTTTCCCCTTACCCCCCGTTACCCCCATTG
>Ga0307515_10011237_pt1 | contig 17001 bp, 20 predicted proteins | sample 17_EM_MG_FD_194513 | JGI IMG/M metagenome (GOLD analysis project Ga0307515, IMG submission 194513) | Populus trichocarpa ectomycorrhiza microbial communities from riparian zone in the Pacific Northwest, United States - 17_EM | ecosystem: Host-associated > Plants > Roots > Unclassified | place... | reverse complement strand
AAGCCTGGATCCGGCTCATCCTTGACGTCGGTGAAGGTATAGTTGGCGCTCCAATGATAACCGCCTCTCAGCTTTCCCGAGGCGCTCAGTTCGACCCCGGTCATCTTAGAGTCCCCGACATTGCGATATTGCAGGATGGCGACGCTAGTCAGGGTCGGCGCGATGTCCACCTGGAGCGGAGACGGGTCGCCTTTGACGTCCGAAGTCGCCTGGGCGAAGATCGAGACACCAATTCTGGCGCCGAGCGTGGGCAGGGATCGTTCGTAGCCAAACTCCAGGTTTTCGACGATCGTTGGCTTGAGGGTCGGATTGCCAACAGCGCCAAAGCTGACGGTCGGCAACTGGATCTCATATTGCAGCGCGCCCAAATCCAGCAGGCTCGGGAGTTGCACCCCGCGCGCCAAGCTGACCCGGAAGGCGTCGGCCTCGCTGGGGCGGTAGACCAGGCCAAGATTGTAGCTGGTTTCGTTGATGGTCCGATCCCACAGGGTGTTGGTGAACACCGCTGGATAGCTGGCCGGAAAGACTCCCGTCCGCTGGAGATCTAGCCGGTCAAAGCGCACCGCCGCCGTCGAGGCGAGTTTGTCGCTGATCGCCCAGCTCCACATTCCGGACGCGGCATAGACGTCATAGGACACGTCGCCGCCCTCGATCGGTGCGGTGTTGATCGTGTTGTGACGGTACTCGGCCGCGATGCGGAAGGTATGACGCGCTCCAAGTTTGAAGAGATCCCGAGCACCGATCACGGTGACCGAGGTATCGAAGGTCCCTGGGCGATTGTACTTCTCGGACATGTTGTTGCGATAGGCCGAGAGCTCCAGCAATCCCGCACGGCTGTCGGAGGCCAAGGTGGCTCTCAACGAGCTGGTGATATACTTGGTCGGAGAATAGTTATTGTTGGACAACATCTCGCTGATCTGAGTGTTTGACCACGAACCTTCGACGCGAAATTCGGTCTTTTCCGTCAACTCAGTCACGATCGCGACGCGCCCACAGACAAAAGCGCCGAAACGCGTTCGCCCAGCTTGAGCGTATTGACCAGCGACACCTCGCGATAGCCGGACGTGCCCACCCGAGCGGTCACGGTGTTGGCGTCGTCGTGCCGAGGATCGAAGGTGATGATATTGACCACGCCGCCCACGGCGTTGAAGCCGAACAGGGCGCTGTTGGGGCCCTTGACGACTTCGATCTGGCGGATTTCCGACAGCTGCACCGGCAGGGTGGCCCAGGCGGTGTAGCCATAGTGGTCCAGATAGGCTTGGCGACCATTGATCAGCACCAGTAAGCGCGGCGTCATCGGCCGATCGTAGCCATGGACGCTGACATCCGCCGCGCTCGCGCCCCAGCTGAGGACATCCAAGCCGCCCACCCGGCTGAGAACGGTCGGCAGGTCGGTCGCGCCCGAACGCTTGATGTCGGCCGCGCTGATGATGGTCATGTCAACTGGCGCTTCGGTGGCGCGTTGCGGCGAGCCGGTGGCGCTGGTGGTCACCGGTTCGTTGAACAGCTGCTCCATCGCGCCGTAATCGATCGACTGGGCCCGGGCGGCGGCGGCGGTGAGGGTCAGACCAGCGGCGGCGCTGGCGAAGAGGAATTTTTTCATGGGATTTCTCTGTGCTGCGCTGGATCAGACTTCGCGGATCATCATGCGGAAGGCGGCCTTGAAGACCGCGCCCACGGCGGCGGCGGCCGCGCGGTTGACGACGATCTCGACCTTGGGATCGGCCGAAACGCTCATCACGCAGGCGCCGCTGGTGGCGCAGGCGGTGTCCGAGCCGATGGTGATCAGCTTCTTGGCCTTGGCGGCCGCGCCGACATTGACGCCGGTCGTGACATAGAGAGCATCGACGCCGCTGACGCCGCCCACGGCGCCGGCTTCGACCGGCTTGGCGGTCAGGGTCACGGCGCCGGCGCTCATGCCGCCGCCGATGGCGGCCATCACGGCGTTCTTTTCAGACACCGAAGCGGGCTTGGACGGGTCGAAGACAACGCCCAGAACGACCTTGCCCGTGGGTCCGTTCTCCAGGAACGTCAGGGCGCGGCCGGCGACTTGGAGGTCCTTGGCCGTATCGGCGTGGGCGACGCTGAAAGACGTCGCGACGACAGTTAACGCAAGAAGCGCGGCTACGCCGTAGTGTTTTCGGGCCAGCATTGTATGTTTTCCTTACCTAAGATTTGTATTTATCGCTCTATCAATGAGTTAATTTTAGTAATTGGAATCTTATTCCACGCAATTTTAGGACAATTCGCCGCAGTTTTGCTTGCACTTTATGTTATGTGGCGTGATGTATCGTTGCCTATTTAGGCAAATACATTCGAAGATGTGATATAGTTTGAGTTTGACTTCAGCCAATCCGGCGAAGCCCTGGCGCTAGCGCGCGCTTACATGCGTTCAATCAAGCCGCCCCCATGCTCATCACGAGCGATCATCGGCTCCGCACTACGCGCGATCGGCGCGCCCGAGGTCATGATGTCGGTTGGGCGGACGGCCTCTGCGATCAGGCCCTCAATGTGCGCCACCTGCCGCTTCTTTTCGGCGAGGACTGCGGCGAGCGCTTCGCGCGCGGTGGCGCTCTGGGCGACGGGATCGGCGTGCAGTGACAGGATCTGGCGGATCGTCGAGATCGATAGATCGGCGTCCCGCAAGGCGATGATCGTGCGAAGGCGCGTGATCGTCTCAAGGTCGTAGGCGCGCACGCCTCCAGCCAAACGCTGCGAGCCGATCAGCGCCATGTCTTCATAAAAACGCAGGGTCCGCGCCGTCACCCCAAGACGCTGGGCGACCTCACGAATCGGCAACAGGAAAGGTGTGGCTCTACGCCCCGCCGAAAGGCCACGGGCCGCTGAAGGTCGCGTCATTTGAAATACCCACCCGAGTCTCACCCATTTAGGACGTATACACTCTACTTCTTAATTCTCCATAAACCGAGGTTCTACGGATGGCATTATCGGATACACATTTTCATCTGCCTTCGACCGCCAGGGGGCCGCTGGGTCGTCTATCCTGCCGCATTATTTGACGAAGGCTGAGAGCGCCGCATGAAATGGCGTCTTGCGTTGGCACGCCTTAAGGCAATAATGGATGCACTTTTAGGATTTTGGAGGGGAAGCCGTGGTCCAGACTTGGGAGCCCGACAACGCGTTCGACGCCCTGACCAACGGGGAAGAATGGGACGGTAGCCGGGTCTACGCAGACCTCCTGGCGCGCTCGCCAGTGGCGGTGCTCAAGGGCTCCCGAGGCGGCAACGATATGTGGGGCCTATTCCGAAGCGAGGATATCGAACACGCCGCCCGCGACCACGAGACCTTCAGCAATGTCACGGTTCCCGAAGGCGCGCCGCGCATCATCCCGTTGATGGTCGATCCTCCCGAGCACACGGGCTATCGCAGGGTCATCAACCCCTTTTTCGCTCCCAAGTCCGTCAAGGCAATGGAGGAGCAGATGCGGCCGATCGCGATCGACCTGATCGATCGCATGATCAGGGCTGGCGAGGCTGATTTGTCGCAGGACTACGCCTATCAGATCTCCATCCGCACGCTCTGTCGGTTCCTTCGCGTCAAGGAAGACTGGTCGATCTACAACGACTGGTCGCGCGAGATGGAGGACGCTACGGGCGCGGGGACCACGGGCGCGGGCCAAGGCCTGCCCATGGAACTGCTGACGCGCATCTTCCCCTATATCCAGGGACTGATCGACGAACGGCGGGCCAATCCTTCCGATGACGTCATCAGCGGCTTCGTCACCGGCCAGGTCAACGGCAAGCCCCTCGATGACCAGACGATCATTCAACTCGTCATGGCGATCATCATGGCGGGCAAGTCGACGACGGCCTCCGGCATCGGCAACCTCGTCCTTCGCCTCGCCCGAGAACCGAGCCTCCAGCAGTTCCTGCGCGAGAATCCCGATCGCATCCCCGACGCTGTCGAGGAAAGCCTGAGGATCGAGTCGCCGCAGCAGGAAATGCCGCGCAAGGCCACCAGGGACGTCGAGATCGGGGGCGTCCTGATCAAGCAAGGCGACTCGGTGTTCCTCAACTACGGATCCGGAAATCTCGATCCTGATCGATGGGACCAACCCGGCAAGTTCGACCTCGACCGCAAGCCCAGGCAGCATCTCGCCTTTGGCCGCGGCATGCATACCTGTTTTGGCGCTCCGCTCGGCCGCATGCAGATGAAGATGACGGTCGAGGAACTGTTGGCCCGAACCAAGTCGTTCGAACTGGCCGGACCCGTGCGGCGCCTCACCTGGCCCAGGCTCTCCGTCGAGGCCATGCCGCTGCGTTTCGTGGCCGCGGACTGAGCGTCCCGGTTACGAAGCGCATGAGGTGGAGCATGGGTCGTTCACTTGGAAAGCCGGGATGTTCGACGAAGGGCTGAGCTGGGCGATCAAGCGCTCCTTCGCCCGCTATGTTTCGGGCCTTCCGGACGGACGGCTGCACCTGAGCGACGGCGCGCGCGCCGGGCGAGGGGATCAGCTCTTCTTTCCCCCGCGTGGCGACGGCCTGGGCGTCAACCATCTGGTCTTTGACGGCCTTGTCCTTTTCACCGGTCACATGGGTCTGCTGGCGGTTCCGATCGAAAGACCGCGCCTCCAACTCGCGACAGCGGAGCACTCTGGCCAGATCTTGACGGAGCACGGCGGCGAGCAGCGCCCCTTCGCGACATTCGATTGGCGGGTCGAGCACGCCTCGAACGGCCAGGCCTTGATCGGCACCCAGGTGCGGCTAACAGCCGACGCGACGGTGCTGTTCGCGGGCATCTACCCCGAGAACGAAGCCCTTGAAGACTTCACGGTCTTCACGCGGCTCGCCATGGACGGCTGAAGGCTCCGCCAGCCTCGATTGGCGTTTTTGCGATCACGCTTCTGTTGCTTGAGCCGCGCGAAACGCTCGGCGCCATCGAAACCGGCCTCGTCGAAGATTCGGTAAGGCCGAAGCTGGCGACGCCCACGGTCCTGAACCGCGGCAGATGCGTTGGGTGCGATCAGCGCGTCGTTTCGAGGGCGGTCACATGGACGGACAGTTTTCCGTCCGGCATGGCGGTCTCGAACGGAACGTGCGTTCCCGAAGCCTCTCCAAGGCGATGTCGAAGCCGGCGCCCCACAGGCGTTGGTCTGGAAACGCCGCGCCGGCGTTTTCAGCTAGCCCAATCGCCCGCGCCCAGAAACGCGCCACGAGGCTCGTCCAGCCAGGCGCGCAGAAGCTGGGTCGTCTCGTCGGGTTGTTCCAGCACCGGCAGGTGGCCGCAATTTTCGAACACGTACAACTGAGCCCCGGGGATCGCGCGGTGCATCAGATGGGCGACCGGCAGCGGGGTGATCCTGTCGCTGTCACCCACCGCGATCAGGGTCGGAACGCGGATCGTCGATAGCACATCGCGCGCATCGGGCCGGTTGAGAATGGCCGTCTGCTGGCGAAGAAACGCCGCGCCGCCGACGCGGGCGGCCATCGCCTTCAGGCTCTCGGCGACGGGACCTGAGGTCTTGGAGGCATGCACGAGCTCTTCCATCAGCGGTGTGGTTACGCCCAGAAAGCGACCGCGCCCAAGTAAGGCGAGCCCCGCGCGGCGGCGGTCGGCTCTTTGGGGGGAGTCGGGGCTGGCGCTGGTGTCGATCAGAGCCAGGCGCGTCACGCGTTCAGGGCTCAGACGCATGATTTCAAGCGCCACGTAGCCACCCATCGACAAGGCCGCCAGGCTGAAGCGAGGCGGGGCCGCCGCCAACGCCCGGCGGGCCATGGCTCGGATATCGTCGTCGAGCGTGAGGTCAGCGACCATGGGGGCGACGCGATCGGCCAGGGCCTCGATTTGTGGCCGCCAGAGCGCCTGATCGCAGAGCAAACCTGGCAGGAAGACCACGGGCTCTAGGTCAGATGCGATACGCGCCTTTGAGAAACTGAAGGCCTGGCGAGCGAGTGGCGGGGCGTCAAAGGCGGAGGAGGCAAACATGACTGTCGATCCGGCTAAGCTCCAAACTTAGCTTTGTTCCGGTCACGAAATCCAATATCCGCTGGGTGCGTTATCCATTCATTCTGGAGATGGGTGTGGAGTTGCGTCATATCCGTTACTTCATGGCGATCGCGGAGGAGGGGACCTTCACGCGAGCGGCCGCGCGGCTTGGCATCGGCCAGCCGCCGCTCAGCGCACAGATCAAGGATCTCGAGGCAGAGGTCGGCGTGACGCTGTTCCATCGTGTTCCGCGCGGCGCCGAACTGACGGCGGCTGGCCAAGCCTTCTTCGACACCATTCAATCGGTGCCCAGCCAGGTTTCCGCCGCCTGTGAAGCCGCCCGCAGAGCTGCGCGCGGCGAGACCGGCTCGCTCAGGATCGGCTTTACCGGCTCAGGAGCCTTCAACAGCCTCGTGCCTTCGATCATCCGGGCCTATCGCCGAGCGGCGCCGGGTGTAGACCTGACCCTGGAAGAGAGCAATTCCAACGGTTTAGTGGCGGCCCTTCGGGCCGGGACGCTCGATGCGGCCTTTCTACGGCCTGGGGCTGTCAGCGAGGAAGGCTTGCGATTCAGGATCGTGGCGGAGGAACCGATGGTCGCAGCCGTCCCGAGCAGCCATCGGCTGGTGACCGACGCGCCCGTGCAGGGTGTGCGCCTTGCCGATCTGGCTGAAGACTTTTTCATCCTGACGCCGCGCGAGCTAGGGCCCAGCCTATTTGAGACCATCGTGCAAGCCTGCCGTGCGGCAGGTTTTGAGCCCAAGCGCGGTCTGCAGGCGCCGCAGATCGCCTCGGTACTGGCGCTGGTGGCGGCCGAATTTGGCGTATCGATCGTGCCCGCTTCGATGCGCGATGCGATGAGTCTTGGCGTCACATTCCTGGATTTGCGCGCGCCCGCACCGGTCGCTGTGCTGGCCTTGGCGACCCGCAGGGGCGATCGCTCGCCGGCCGTGACGGCGTTCAGCGCCTTGGCGGTTGGATAGATCTAAAGATGGCCATGCCAGGGCCGTTGCGGCATCCGAGGCCGCGCCGGGAGGAGCCGCGACGATAGACCCGACAAATCAGGTTTGCTCGCCTCCAAGGGTGAGCCGGCAGGGCTAGTCTATTGTCCAGGCGCGGAGAAAAGTGTCCAGCGCCGCATCAACATCCCGTTCGATCGCGCGGACATCGACCTCCGCGTCGATTCCGAGCAGCGCTTTCTGGAAGCAGCCCGATTGGCACATCGCGCCAAATTGCTGCGCGGCGATGAGAGGATCGCCGTTCCGAAGACGGCCATCCGCCATGGCCGCGGCGATGAAGGCTGCCAGGTGCGCCTCGCCGGGCTTGGGACCGCGTTCGTAAAACAGCCCGCCGAGTTCAGGGAAGCGTCGGGCTTCGGCGGTCACGAGACGGCGTAGACTGAGGATCGGTTCGGACAGGATCGTCGTCATCATCACCATCGCGAAGCGGCGCATCGCGACGTCCACGGGCTCGCCGGAGTCCATCTCGATCGTGTGGGCGATGGCGTAGTGCTTGACGATGTCGTCGACCACCGCCGCGAACAGGTGCTGCTTGGACGGGAAATAGTTCCATAATGTTGTCTTGGACCCGCCGGTTCGCGACGCGATGTCCGACATCGCCGTTCCCACATAGCCATGCAGGAGAAAGGCTTCACGCGCCGCCGCCACGATACTCTCCCGCTTCCGGGCGCGGGCGTCATCGCGCGCGATGACGGAATGTGCGTCGCCCTCGCGCGGCGCTCTACTTATGGCGTTTCGCATGGTGCCGCCTCAGCATCTGCGCGCGTTTAGCGCGCCCTGACAAAACTCAACGACCGTGAAATGTTCAGACAAAAGGTAACAGTCTGAAATAATTGGACTTTCGATAGAACCGGGAGATTGAGCGCATCACGGAGGCGGTCGATCGCGTCCTTTTTCACGTCGCGGGCAATCGCCGTCGGCTGCATCGGGATGCCTGCTCTTCCTTCCTCGGAAGGCCAGCCTGGTCTGACATATCTCGGGCGCGGCGCGATCTCCGCGATCGCGAAGCTGCGTGCTGGCAAAGGCAGGAGCGCTCATCCCGCGGCCCCGTGACATCCAGCCAAACCCTTCGGTGGCGGAGCCCCCCTGCGCGCCGCCGCTCGAGCGAGCCATGCGACGTTGACACGCGTTGGCCAGCAAACCCGAGTTATCTAAGAGAACTCAATGGGCTATTGAGATCGGCCAAAGCCGCCTTGGCCGGTGTGGCCCTATTGGCGACCAGCGAACGTCCCTGGGAAAAGTCGCGAACGGAATTGACGCAATCCAGCGCGATCACTTCGCTATCCCGAAGGTAAATCACGGAAAAGCTTCGAGTGTCGGGGTTCCCACGAACCACGAGGTCGTCATAACCCCGTGACAGCCCGACGGTCTGGAGACGAAGGTCATATTGGTTCGACCAGAACCACGGCACGGCCTGATATGGCTCGGGTCTGCCTCCAATCGCCATTGCCGCCACCGTCGCCTGATCGTTGGCGTTTTGAACGGATTCGAGGCGAATCCAGTCGCCCTGCGCCCATCGGTTGCGATGCTCGGCGCAGTCGCCGATCGCATAGACGTCGGGCAAGGACGTCTGGCAATGTTCATCGACGCGAACACCATTGCCTCCCTCGGCGCCCGCAGCGAGCAACGGCTCGACCGTCGGCACGATTCCGACCCCGACAACCACGAGTTCGGCAGGGAGGATTTCACCTCCAACGAGCCGGACCCCACTGACCCGTTCCCGATCCCCGACGATCGCCTCCACTTGCGCTTCCAGCCGAATGTCCACGCCGCGCGCGCGGTGTTCGGCTTCAAAGAAGCGCGACAGCGGCTCCCCAGCAACGCGCGCCAGAACGCGATCCTGCGCTTCCAGCACGGACACATGCTTGCCGAGCTTTCTGAGGATGGCCGCGACTTCGAGGCCGATATAGCCGCCGCCTACGACGACGACGCGCTCGACGCGCTCAAGTTCGCCAAACAGTTTGTCGACATCGAGCCGGGTCCGAACGACATGGACCCCCGCGAGATCGTGGCCGGCGCAGCTCAATCGCCGCGGTCGACCGCCGGTCGCCCAGATCATCTTGCCGTATTGGATACGAGCGCCGTCCTTGCTGACCACGGTGCGCGAAGATGCGTCGATCTCGGTCACCTGCTGATTCAGCCGCAGATCGATCCCCTTCTGCTCCCAATAGTCCGCTCGACGAATGAGCAGTCGTTCGAACGACTTTTCCCTCAGCAGATATTCCTTCGACAGCGGCGGTCTTTCGTATGGCGGATCGGCTTCGTCTCCGAGAACCGCGATGCTTCCGCCGAAATTGGCCTGCCTGAGGGCGGTTGCGGCCTGCGCTCCTCCGTGGCCCGCCCCGACGATCAGGACATCAAAAGAGTTCATCAACTAAATTCCTTCCGTCCATGCCAGAGGCGATCGTCGGCCCATGCTGAATCAGCATGGCCAAGCGGCTTGATCGCCCCCGGGCAAGGAATACCAACTCCCGCTAGCGCAGGATCATTCTGCGAACAGCGGATTGATATCGATGTAGATCCAAAGCCGTTCGAGCTTTCCGGCGCGATTGCGATGGATATTGCTCGCGACCGGAAGCGACACTGCGTGCCCGTCCTTACGCGTATAGGTCACGATGCTCATCTGGGCGGCTCTCAGATCGTCGTCGCTGACGAGCAGTTCGATGACCTGATGGCTCATCCCGCCAAGCGCCGACCAGAACTCCGCAAAAGCCTGTTCCACCGCCTGGCGGCCCACGATCGGCGGGCTGTTGGCGATACGCAGATCGATGTCTTCGGCGAACCATTGCATCATCAGCGGCAAATCAAGCTTGTCGGCCTCGCTGAAAAACTCCGCCATCCATCGGCCAGGCGCCACCGCGGGCTCGGTCATCGTGTCGGTCATCCCTCACTCCTCTATGCCGATATGAATCCAGGAACGCGGCGTCAGAGCTCGCCGCCCAATACCATCTGGCGAACGCGCGCGAGCGTTGCCGCCACGGCGCCGACATAGGCGCCCCGCACGCTGTCGCCATGTTCGCGCTCCGCCGGCGAATTCTCTTCGATGCCGGGAAAGGTCAGTCCGAAGGTGAAGGTGAGCAGCAGCCCGAACTCAGAATCGCTCAACGTGTTGTTGATCCAACCGGTGCCGTCCTGGCGCTCGAACGTGACCTGGACGGGCGCGTAGAGCGTGACGCGCTCCCGATGCTGGGCTCCCCGAAAGGTCAGCTCGCGGTAAATGATGTTGCCCACCCGCTCCAGCAGATCGCATTGCGTCATGTCCTTGACGAACGGCACGGCGTTTTCCGCCTTCATTTCCAGGCCGCGCCAGATCTGCTCCTGCGACAGAACCGGTTCGATCCCCTGCGGGTTCACCGGGATCGAATGAGATAGGACATACATTCGTCGTCTTTCTTTCGGTTGGCGCCGAGGAGTTGCTTTCCGGGGCGTTATCGCGCTTGGGGCGCGGTTTCAGGCCGACACAAGTGTATCCTATTCTCATGACAGCGCCGGATGGTCAACGGGGTGCGGCGCACCTCTTTCAAGCGCCGGCGACGCGCCATTTGATCTCTCCGCGCAAGCGCGGCGCCGCCGAACGCCAAAAGCCACACCCTAAAGGCTTATATCGCGCGTCCGCACATGGGTGAACGCGAGGCGAACGGGCCCTCCGGGTCGAGATGCCGCGCCGCGAGCATCGGATAATTCGCATCACGCACCGTCAAAGGCGATTGCAAAACTGTATCCATTGTTGTTGAAGGTTGAAGGCGGCGCCGCCAACGGCGCTGTTGCTCAAAGCCGCCACCGGGAGGGATGAAGGACGTGCCGATCATTACAGCGCAGATCGTCTCTGGTCGGACAGCCGAGCAGAAACGGAACCTGATGGCCGAACTCGCCGACGCCGCCATCCGCGCCCTCGGCGTGCCCGAGCAGTCAGTGCGCGTCATCGTGACCGAGGTCCCGCCCGAGCATTGGGGCATCGGCAGGACCACGAAGGCCGAAAAAGACGGAACAATCGAAAGGTGATCGACATGTATCGACTGGCAGTGATTGCGGCGGGAACGGCGTCTCAGGTCGTGGTCGAAAGGGACGGAAAGCTCCTTCCGCTGGACGACCTTACCCAGGGCGAGGCTTCGAAGCGCCTGGGCGGTCCGCCGTCCGACCTATTGCCGCTGCTTGACAATTGGGCTGAGTGGCAGGCCCTGCTCGACACCTGCGTTCTGGACAGGGCGGCGCGTTTCACAAGCGCGGGCCTGTCGACCGAAGGCGTGAAGTTCAAATCCCCGATCGCCAGTCCAGGCAAGATCGTCTGCATCGGCTCCAATTTCCACGATCACATCGCGGAAATGGCGATTCCGATGACGCCTTCCTATCCCTACAGCTTCATCAAGCCCGTCAACAACACGGTGCGCGGATCCGGTGACCCCGTCGCCGTTCCCCGCAAAGCCAAAATGATGGACTGGGAAGCTGAGCTAGGCGTCGTGATCGGCGCCAAATGCGCGGACGTTTCGGCGGATGATGCGCTCGATTGTGTCGCGGGCTATCTGAATTTCAATGACCTGTCATGCCGCGACTGGCTGGAGACGAGGCCCCCGGTCGGCGTCGACTGGGTTCAGCATAAGGCTTTTGACGGCTTCGCGCCGATGGGTCCGTATCTGGTTCCCGCGCAGTTCGTTCGCGATCCGCAGGATCTGCCGATGCGCCTTACCGTGAACGGTGAGGTGAAGCAGAATTCGACGACGGGACAGATGGTCTTCGGCGTCGCCGCCATCATCGAGCATCTGACTTCAGTGATGACGCTGTATCCGGGGGATGTCATCGCCACCGGAACGCCGGCCGGGGTCGGGCATGGCGCCAAGCCACCGCAATATTTGCAGGCGGGCGACCAGGTCGCCATCGAGATCGGTGCGCTGGGCGAACTGGTCACGCCCATCATCTGACACGCCGAGACAGGCGCGGGGCCGCGGAGGCGGTCAGGTTTACCGGAGCGCGGATGTCGCGCGTCCCGGCGACGATTATCGGAGAAGGTTGATGCAGGGCAAGATCGCGCTCGAGGAACATTTCGCTATTCCCGAGACGCTCCTGGATTCGGCGGGCTTTGTGCCCGACGACTATTGGGTGGAGCTGTCGGCTCGTATCCTCGACATCCAGGATCGCCGCCTACGTGAGATGGATGCGAACGGCATCGAGATGATGCTGCTGTCGCTCAACGCGCCTGCGGTTCAAGCGATTCCAGATACGGCGCGCGCCATCGAGATCGCCACGCGCGCCAACGACTATCTGGCGGAGGAAGTCGCCAAGCGTCCCGACCGGTTTCAGGGTTTCGCGGCGCTGCCGATGCAGGACCCCGAAGCCGCGGCCCGGGAATTGGCGCGTTGCGTCGAGCAGTTGGGATTCCGCGGCGCGCTCGTCAACGGCTTCTCGCAGAGCGGCGACGGCAGCGAGATGCTTTACTACGATCTGCCGATGTACCGGCCGTTCTGGGCGGAAGTCGAGCGGCTGGGCGTTCCCTTCTATCTGCACCCCCGCAATCCGCTGCCCCAACATGCCCAGATCTATGCGGGGCATGAATGGCTTCTGGGCCCGACCTGGGCGTTTGGCCAGGAAACCGCCGTGCACGCGCTGCGACTGATGGGCTCGGGCCTGTTCGACGAGCATCCTGGACTGACGATTATCGTCGGCCATATGGGCGAGGGGCTGCCGATCTCGATGTGGCGGGTGGATAACCGCAACGCCTGGGTGAAGATGCCCAAGAAGCACCCCGCCAAAAAGCCGATCTCGCACTACTTCCACAATAATTTCTACATCACCACCTCGGGCAATTTCCGCACGCAGTCGCTGGTCGACGCCATGATGGAGTTGGGGTCGGACCGCATCCTGTTCTCGGCGGACTGGCCGTTCGAGAATGTCGATCATGCCGCCAATTGGTTCGACAACGCGACGATCAGCGAAGCCGACCGGCTGAAGATTGGCCGCACCAATGCCGACCAGTTGTTCGCCCTGAAGCTTGACGAAGGCGCCAACCGACCATCGACCATCTTGCCCAACTCGTCGAACGTCGAGTGAGAGAGGAGCGCGCCCGTGTCATTTTCGCCTGCCAGTAGCTTCATCTACAACGCCAACCCAGGCCGCGTGATTTTCGGCAACGGCACGATCGCGCAGCTTCCGGACGAGATCGCCCGGCTCGGATTGGAGCGCGTGCTGACCTTGTCGACGCCTGCGCAGGCAGGCGACGCCGCGGCGATCGCGGCCATGCTCGGTCATCGCTCGGCCGCCTTGTTCTCCGGGGCGGCGATGCATACGCCCGTCGAGGTCACTGAGCAGGCGATGGCGCTTGTCGGCGCCGAGGCGATCGACGGCGTGCTGGCGATCGGCGGAGGATCGACGATCGGATTGGGCAAGGCGATCGCTTTACGCACCAATCTGCCCCAGATCGTCGTGCCAACCACCTATGCCGGCTCCGAAATGACGCCGATCCTGGGGGAGACGGCGGGCGGAGCCAAGACCACGCGCTCCGACCCCCGCATCCTGCCCGAGGTTGTCCTCTATGATGTCGCCCTGACGATGAGTCTGCCGGCCGCCATGTCGGGGACGAGCGGGATCAATGCCATGGCCCATGCGATCGAGGCGCTGTATGCGCGCGATCGCAACCCGGTGATCTCGCTGATGGCGTTGGAGGGGATCGCGGCGCTGCACCGCGCGCTGCCCGCCATCGCCGACAATCCGGGCGATCGAGCCGCGCGTTCCACCGCTCTCTATGGCGCATGGTTGTGCGGAAGTTGCCTGGGCGCGGTGGGCATGGCGCTGCACCACAAGCTCTGCCACGTGCTGGGCGGCAGTTTCGATCTGCCACACGCGGAAACGCACACCATCATGCTGCCGCACGCGCTTGCATACAATGCGCCCGCCGTGCCTGACGTCATCGCGGCGCTCGGGCCGGTTCTGGGGGCGGATCCGGCGCGGGCGATCTACGACCTTGCGGGACGGATCGGCGCGGTGCGGTCGCTCGGCGCTCTGGGCATGGCCGAAGGCGCCATCGACGAAGCGGCCGACCGGGCGCTGGCCAATCCCTATTGGAATCCCCGCCCGTTGGACCGGACGCCGATCCGCGATCTGATCGCGCGCGCTTGGGCCGGCGAGCCGCCACAGACGCACTGAGAGAGGCCGGCATGAGCGACATCTCCTATTTCACCGAAGGCCGCTCGGCCGAAATCGTCAGCAGCCGCAATGGTCCTGGCGCCGATCCAAGGCTCAGAGACGTGCTCGGCATCTTCGTGCGCCACATCCATGAGGCCGTGAAGGAGGCGGGTATCCAGTTCCTCACCGAGACCGGCCAGATCTCGAACGAATGGCGGCAAGAATTCATCCTGCTGTCCGACGTGCTCGGCATCTCAATGCTCGTCGATGCGATCAACCATCAGCGCCCCGAAGGCTCGACCGAAAACACGGTGCTCGGCCCCTTCTACGTCGCCGACGCGCCGCGTTATCCGGCGGGGGCGAACATCTCGCTCGATGGCAAGGGCGAGCCGCTGCTGGTGCGCGGTCGGGTCACCGATACCGACGGCAAACCGCTGTCCAACGTCACGCTCGACGTGTGGCAGGCCAACGAGGACGGGTTCTACGATGTCCAGCAGAAGGGCATCCAGCCCGATTTCAACCTGCGCGGAGTATTCGAAACCGACGAGCGTGGCGAATACTGGTTTCGGTCGGCAAAGCCACGCTGGTATCCGATCCCTGGCGACGGGCCGGTCGGCAAGATGCTCGCCGCGCTCGATCGCCACCCCAACCGCGCGGCGCATCTCCATTTCATCGTCGAAAGGCCGGGTTACGACCGGGTGATCACCCACATCTTCACGCCTGATTGCCCCTATCTGCCCGGCGATGCCGTGTTCGGCGTCAAGCAATCGCTGATCGCCACCTTCGACCGCGTGGATGACCCACAAAAGGCGGCGGAAGTCGGCCTGTCCAATCCGTATTGGGACGTGGAATGGAATTTCGTGCTTGCCCGCAAGGATCAGGTTCGAGCGCTGGCCGCCCCATGACGCGGGGGCTGGGTCGATCTCCAACATCATCCCACAGAGGCCAACACCCATGACGATCATCACCCACAACCTGCCCTATTCCGGTGACGGACTGTCGATGCAGGCCACGCTCTACGTCGACGGCGATGCAAAGGGTCCGCGGCCGGGTGTTCTGATCTATCCCGAGGCTTTCGGGCCGGGAGAAGTTGTTCACGCCACGGCCAAACGGCTTGCCCAGAGCGGCTATGCGGCCGTGGTTTGCGACCTTCATGGCGACGCCAAGCTCTACACGCGGTTGGACGAAGTGATGCCATTGCTGGAGGTCATCCGCCCGCACCCGGAGCGCATCCGCGCGCGGGCGAGGGGCGCCTATGAGATGGCGCAAGCCTCGCAGTGGATCGACCCTTCGCGCATCGCCGCGATCGGCTATTGCTTTGGCGGCACGATGGCGCTCGAGCTTGGTCGTGCCGGCGTGCCGGTCAAGGCGATAACCGGCTTCCACAGCGGCCTCGCCACCGCCGCGCCCGCGGCCGCCGGCGCGATTAAGGCGTCTGTGCTGGTGTGCATCGGTGCGGACGACCCGGGCATTCCGGCCGAGCAGCGGCTCGCCTTCGAAAGCGAGATGCGTAATGCCGGCGCCGACTGGACGATGCACGTCTATGGCGGCGTCGTGCATAGCTTCACCAATCCGGAGGCCGAAAGGCTCGGCAGGCCCGATTTCGCACGCTACGACAGGGCCGCCGACGAGAAATCCTGGGCGGCGATGATGGAACAGCTGGCAGTGGCGCTCGCTACAGAGGGCCATCCCGATGATCGATAGGACTGATCCCGACTACAGGGTGGCGCTGTATGGCGCCTTGTTCGACGGAATGACGATCATGTCCGGGGGCTTTGAGCCGCCGGCCGATCGCGAAAGCCCAATCCCCGAAATCCAAAAGGCCGCCGCGTGGGGCTTACCGTCATTTCGAACAATATGGGCTCACCTCAAGGTTGGTGCGCTAAAAGGCGCTTAGAGGTACAAACTTAGAATATCGGCCATTCTAGAGAGGTGGTAGCCTTCGAACGTGTGGTGCCAGTCCTGGAGGACTTCGACGAAGCGTCCGGCCTCGACATGCCGTCGAGCCTGATCTTCCGGGACATGGACGGGGCCCAGGCCCGCCAGCGCCCCGTCCAGCAGCCTGGGCAGGCTGTTGTCCAACTGCGTGGATGCGGACCGCGCTGACCAGCGCGGAAAGGAGTTAATCCTGCGCCCCTCGACCGTGCGCGTTCTGCGCCCTACAACCAAGGCGACGGTTTGCGGCGAGAGCAGCGTGATCCTCGCGAGATTCGAGGTCAACGCCGCAAACCAGAGCAGGTTCTGACCTCAGGCGCCGTCGCGGTCTTCCGCCATCGCCCGCACGAGATCCAGAACCTGCCGGCGCACTGGACCACGGCCAACTTGCGGAAAGAGCTGCGCCAACTCCAGACCTTCGGACGTACTTAGGAAATCCATGACCATGCGCTCGGAACGGTGCTGGGTCTCATCGCCTTGATCGCCGTCCAAGGGGTCGGGGAGGCCGTCGAAGAAGAAGGCAACGGGCACGCCCAAGGTGCGAGCGATCGCATAGAGCTTTGAGGCGCTGACCCGGTTGGAGCCGCGCTCGTATTTCTGGACCTGCTGAAAGGTCAGGCCCAACGCGTCGGCCAACTGTTCCTGGCTGAGGCCGATGAGCTTGCGGCGAAGACGCACCCGACCGCCGACGTGTAGATCGACGGGATTGGGGCTGCGTGCTTCAGGTGCGATCGTCACGGAACTCTCCAAGATGTGGCGGCGCCATTTTGACCGCTTCAATTACGTCGCTAGCAAGCGCTATGCCTCGGATGGCGGAATGCGGCCGATAGTCGCCTTGCTGACGCTTAAAACCCTGGCCAGGTGGCGAACGCTTTCACCATTGGCGCGCTGCTGATCGAGCGGGCTGACCCCGCCGAAATGAGAAATGACTCGTGGACATGGCAGGGCTCGTGGCGCCCCGCGATCAATCGGGCGCGATCGTCAATGC
>Ga0307515_10011236_pt1 | contig 17002 bp, 17 predicted proteins | sample 17_EM_MG_FD_194513 | JGI IMG/M metagenome (GOLD analysis project Ga0307515, IMG submission 194513) | Populus trichocarpa ectomycorrhiza microbial communities from riparian zone in the Pacific Northwest, United States - 17_EM | ecosystem: Host-associated > Plants > Roots > Unclassified | place... | reverse complement strand
GGCTGAGAAGCGAGAGGGTTCTTGGCTTTTAACATACCGTCCGTCAGGATCTCCCCCGAAAATTGAGTGGATCTTCGTTCGGTGTGGGCAGAAAATGAGGGTTGGAGACGAAAGACGGAAGGGAGATATGTTTGGGGCAACCGGTCGGGTGTCGCCTGGGACGGATCGACGCCGGCGGCGGATGGAGCGGGCTGTTCGGAACCAACCTGAGACGGGCCGCTTGGTGGGCTGTCGACGTCGAACCAGCTTGTGTGATCTTCGGAGTCGTCAAAGTGGAAGAGAACGTCCTCGCTCTGGACGGGATTCGGTTCAGCAGTCATTGGTGGCGAGGGGAGATGGGGTTCTGGAAACAAAGACGGACAATATGGAACCTCCGCTCGTGTGCAGGACAGGAGAGAGAGGGAGAAAACGGGGTCATGCAGGAGGAGGTGTAAAGTAGCAGAATGACGCAACAAATGGTCTCAAATCGACTTTTCGGTCTCGTACTGGATCAGAGCCAGATGTCGAAAGGACCCGAGCCGAGAGTGTCGATATCTTATCAACGGATTTCCACATCGTGCCAGCTCATCTTCGACAAACAAAAGAATATACGATAACGGGATGAGGATAGAGTACAGACAGAGTGTGGTAACGGAAACGATAGTAACAAAAAAGAAAAAAACAGAATACAACCGACACCTGCAGACGGAGACAGAGATCGTTCAGTCTTTGGACTTTGCAGCCTCTCTCTCTTCCTTCTTCTTGTGCCAGTTGGCAGCTCCCATCTTGAACCTACAAGTATCGACGCGTAACGTGTAAGAGCCCAACGTCCATCAATCAGTGCGAGAGACGAGGGACTGACCGCTCGACGTGATCAAGGTCAGGAAACTCCTCCTTGAGCTTCTTCAGCTCGCTCTTCATAAACCTGTTGTACGCGTTCGACTTCTTCGGTCCTCCTCCACCTCCAGACTTCTCTAAAATCAGAAAAAAAAAGACACAAATGAAAGTCGGTCCCATGTTCTCCCAATCTCTGGAAAAAAGATCGTTCGTCACGGACTCTTCTTGACCACCCCTGAGTCTGATTTAGGAGCCATCTCTATCATTCAAAGCTCGCTGGAAATAATCTAGGCAACCGGGTCGGATCTTGGTGCGCACGGCGGCTCCCTTGCTGGTCGTTACTCACCGGAAGAGATAGAGAAAGAGGGCAAGACGCTGGGGATGTTGATGGGGGAGAGAGGGAAACGCGGGGAGTGGGATCACATTGGTCTCGAGTCCCCTTCACTGCACTAAAAGTAACCCTGTGTGCGCTGACACTATGCAAAGATCGGAACGCTTGCCGCTTTTGGTGCGATCATGGGACCGCTCCTACCCCCCCTGGGCCTCACCTGCCCACACCCAAACGCTGGAATACCCACACGCGAAAACGTGTCGCTCCACTCCCTTCGCACAACCCACAGGTGCCCCAAAACCGACCGCCTACCCCTCCGGAGGATTATCCCGCATCCTGTGACTCTGTTGCGCGTAGTGTGCGGCCAGGAACCCACAGGGTTGAAAAGGATCGCAATGGGCCGCTATATCGTCATAGGTCTTCTATCGGAATCATTCTTATCTTCGTTTCCTTCGGACGGGCAACGGTTGATCCGGATCTCTGCTCTTTTCGAAATAAACCTTTCCCTCACGCTCGCCGCTCCAGCCGCCACATGAACGGCATCCCCGAACAGCGGCCTTTCATATATTCAAATTACATATCAACGCTCACCCAAAAATTTGGTGGAATTTCCGTGCAGGTGGGGACAGTCGGTTTTTTACAATGCACTCTTCTCACCTCTCCGTGCTTGGTACTGCATGTGAAGGAGTTCAGCGATGGGAATGGAAGAACATCGGAAACAACCGGCCAACCGACAAATTTACATAAACACATTTTTATTCATCGACAGTCAGTACTAGCGTTCCGCGTAATCCCACAGGAGGATGTGAGCTACCGCTGTGTATCGTTTTGCACAGACGTCGAACGGAAATATGCATAAGAAGTTTGGAAACGTGACAATATCGTTGCAATACCATCGAACAGACTTCCGAGGACAAGAACGGGGCCGTAGAGTGGTATGTACGGGGGGGGGAGAGACGTAAGTACTGAGTATCCGAACCCTGCGGATCAAAGTATCCTTCACTACCCCCCCCAAGCAGCATGCTCCTCACCGTGGGCTACAAGCCAAACGAGTCGCGCTATCCAGCGTACTGCATCCACTGACGAGCCCGGATCAATAATTTCAATTGTACGAGTCTTTGGATCGTTACGTCTCGCTGCAGCGGCCCCGGAAAAGTACTGCGGCCGGGTATCGGAGGGTCTAAATGTCCTCACTCTGGTTCACAACGAACCCCATCCCCGTTTTTTCCCCTACCCCACTGGATTCAAAGAGTATCGCGCTGATACCGACGCAGAACCCAAATGGACCGAGTCACATGCCGATACTGAGCTCCCCGCGCGGACTCCCCGTTCGTGACGGCCACGTTTATCGCCAGGGTTAAGTTGGTAATCTTGAAGTATGTCGAAAAATATGGTGTGGAAGCCCAGGTGGCCAGCTGGCTGATGCGGGTACCGGTATAGCGTCCCGGCTCCTACAGTCCTCTGCTGGATGGTGGGGACGATTCCAAGAACGCCGGGCGTCGTGATCGCACCACGACTGGTCCCTGTTTGGTAAAAATTGTCGTTGTAAAACACGTCGGAGGGGATACCGCGGGTTTTTTTTGGGGGGACGAGGTGTTCCTGATCGATTTCGACTGGGCTGGAAAGGTGAACGGGGTGCGATGCGGTCAAAATCATTTAAACGCATAAAAGCTTTTCCCTTCTATACTTCCCGTTTCCCCCCACTACTCCCGCCTACTGTACTGAGCGAGAAGGGTCGCAATAGTACTGTGGCAATCTATTCACGGAAACTGGTTTCGGGGCGTCTTCGGCCTGGAGACGTGTGATCTCCAAGAGACCGACACTGTATACGCACCCAAAAAATCCCTAAATCTCTCGAGGAGTGTGGTGTTGCCGAAAGAGGTGAAAGAGTTGAAGATGGAGTATGTCCTGATCGGTCCACGCTCGTGACTTCCCTAGGAGTTCGCACGCGGTTTGGAATACGGTATACAGCTCAGGTTCGCGTATGGTGACTTCGTGGGCCTAGCCCCGTTTTCTAGTAAGTAACTTTGCATGTTTGGGTTTCAGCTGGTGGACCACTCGGTCTGAGTTGGCCCTCTGTTTGGGTGATCGGCAACACCGCCCCAGAAGCTCACGGTCAGATCAACTTCCGGGCACTATTCGGATGCGAATATCTGCCCGTCGTGGTCTCTCGAAAGGGCCAGGGTGGTAGTAAGAGCATAAACCGACGCGGAGGCTAGGTCCACCTAGGCTAGAATTCGCCTCAAGTTCAGAGAGGTGATCCACCAGCGAAACGCAGGAAACTCACCCTAGGCTCTATCAATGTCATCCCGGGGATTGTCCATCAGTGGGTTTGTTTATCGCCTTCATTCGACAGGCAGCGGTTTGTACTAGCTCTCCCGAAGGTCAAAGCCCACGGCACGGCTCTATTAAAGCGCATGGTGTCTTCCCATGCGCGACAATTCCCACAAATTCTTTCATCTACCACTGACCCATTTGTACACTCGTATTCTCCCTTGTCTAAAACGTCTACGGACGACGAAAATTGTCCTGGATGAGATCCAGCCTCCAGACGCGCAGGTGTGTGGGTCTTACCTTGGTGACCCCCTTCGATTTTATCTCGGTCCACTCGCCATGGTTCTGCATGGCCATGAGGCTGGCAGCGCTACGTAGCCGTCGTGGCTGTCAAACCGTTCATGGTCAAAGAATACCGTCTGAACAAAACGCTAGGCTGGACGTACATCAATTGCCAACACGTCCCCCCCCCCGAAAACACGAGGAGGGTGGCCTTTATCGGTAAAAGGCGACCCGCCCGACTGGCGATTAGGGCTTTGTACGTGCAAGCGCCACAATCCAGGGTTCTGATGGGCAACGGGTGGCTCTATCCATGGCTAAAAAGAGTGTATTTGACAAAGCCAATGCTCTACCCCCCTGAGGGGGGTAGTAGTCATCAGGAAACCTGCAAATGGCTTTTTGATGGCTTTCAAGCAACGAAAAGCCACGAAAAGCCGTAAAGCCGAAAGCCGTAAGAGCCAATCGGCTCGGCGGTGATCCGAAGCGAGCGGAAATCCCGCGAAAGCCATCAAAAGCCCATCAAAAGCCATTTCAAAGCCATCTACCGATTTGTTCGTCGCCAGCTGAGTAGTGACGAAAGACGTCTATTCGAGTAGGGGTATACCAAATTATTATTATTGGCTTAAAGATGTATTCTGTGTAATATATGCCCCCCCACTCGGGGTCATTCTCAAGATCTGGATGAGGGTTCGATCTCAACACTCCAAGTCAGAGACTGGCGCGCATGGGTAGTGGAATGCGACTTGTAAAAGTGTTCAGGTCCCTGATAGCGGTAAGCTAGCAAGTACCACGAGCACACCAGCTGGGTAAACTTCGGCAGTGCGTGGGCGGGTGAAAGTGCATTCAAAACGAACGGTGAGTGTCTCTGTAGAATCCCACTACGTAGTACTCAGCGACCCTCGGTAGTTTCCATTACTTCTACGTAAATAAGCACGTTGACTATCATACCTTCGAAACTGTTGTACAGTGTCCCGGTAGTGATAACGATTGCGTTGGTGGAGTGCCTACTCGTGCAGGGATTTGGTGGCTGACCGAAAGCCATAAAAGCCATTCGAAAGCCAGATTGCCGAAGTCGCGCGATCATTCTATAAGCGGGTTCCAAAAGCCCGCGAAAGCCTTGAAGCCATCAAAGCCTTTGTAGGTTTCCTGATGCCTTGCATGGCCGAGATGTATTTAAGCCACAGAGAATTCATGGGAAGGCTTGTTTCCTCACCTGCCCAACACCATTTATCCAATGCTTCCTAACAGCTCCACTCCTCTTCTCAATAACTTCCAGTATCCAAACCAGATGGATTACTTCAATGACTATGCCAGATTCTACCCTATCTCCTCTGCCTGTGAGGAGTTTGACATGTATCAATTCCTGGACCAGACGTCAGCCACTGAAGAGACCAACAATCTGGCAACCTACAGTACTTTCACCAATCACTGTGGCACATTTGAGCAGCCAGCACCCATGATCAGTTTGTTGACAACTCTTCCAGTCACAGCTGGATATAGTGAGCATTGTTGTAACCTTTTCATTGACTGGTGTCTTATGTGCAGGGTCTCTAGATCCATGGGCTCTGGCCACCCAACACACCACTGAGATTAACAGCTACAATTATTGGTCAGCCATTGGCCAACAGGCTCAATATTACCAGTCTGGCTCTTTGAACCTGGATGTTCCCTTTGCCCCTACAGTGGCACTGGAAACACCCACCATGATGCCTGTCCCCAGTAACAGTAAGAATCTCTTATGCTTTCTAGCTTTAAGGGTTCAAGTACTTACCAATTAATAACAGTCCTGCCAGACTACTGGGGAGGAAACCAGAGCAGGCACTCTACCAGCATGTTCCATACCATAAGTGCTGGAGCTTTTTTACCCTCATGCAATTTTATTGATGCCTTCCCACAGGAGAACATACATACTTACCATCAACCCAATGCTGGTCTGACTGGGACCAGCTTGATATCAGCAGGGCAATTTCAGCCATACAAGAGATTCTGTGCTCAATTAAGTGAGCATAGGAATATGGAAGCAGGGACATTGACCTTGATGCTTTCACACTTCCCATACACTAGTCACTCAATGCAACAACCCTCCGGAGGGGTAACATCTGAGACAGTGGCTGACACTGAAAAGATCAAAACTATCACAGAAGAAGACAAGGTCCCAGTAAGTAGCTTTTACTGCTCATATTCCTTGTGTGATTGAATGGTCATTTGGCGGTCAGGCAGAACCCAAGCAGACCAAGCACCCCCATGGTGAGAGACCACCTCGTCCCTACCGTGTGCAGTTGCAAGGGGATACCACCAGGCTCTGCGACTGGGTTCAGCGACGATCGGGGCTCCCGGAAGCTCCAACTTTCAACATGGCTCTAGCCAGTAAGCACATCATGTTTCACGAAGTGACGCACCTGACGCGATCGATCGCAATGCAGTCGCGGCTAGGATCATTCCGACCATTCGGCCGTCGGTGTACCTAGAATCCCGCCTCTTTGTGGGATATGGGAAGCGCACTGCGGCGGGTTCGAAGAGAGCCGACAGGGAGCTTGAGAGAAGAAAAGTGGAGCGCCGATTGTTCCAGGAGCTTAGCAAGTACTACCCGCTAAGACAGGGCCAGAGTAAGTGGAGGCGTCCGTTGCTGTTGTCGCGTGGTAAGCATGAGCGTAATCACTCAACACGATAACGACCCTCACAACTTACTTGGATCCCTCTCAGTCGTGGAAGATCTGGAAGGTCTTCCCCCTCTCCCGGGTCCATCTGATCAGCCACCCCCTGAGGTTAGACATTGACAATGGGGTTCCCAAAAACCTAGAAGATAGCCGGAGATGTTAGTTACCTCTCCATGTATTTTAGAGTTCGGATCAAACTTTTCTTGGTCTCCCGTCACCAAACTGTGAACTCGAACTTCCCGTGCGATGAACGTGTGTCGAGGGTATATTGGGAGGCGGAGTTCATGAGTGCACGCGAGACTTATAAGAGTGTCCCAGCCATTCAGAATACGCGCAACAGAGTCTGAATGGCATAACCTTGGGTTAAATTTAACCCGCCAAGAATATCATCGAACCGCGGTTGCATAACAAGCTGCGGCGTGCCTTTGTCGACGATTGTGACTCGTATCAGAGATCAACTAAACGCTGAGTGGTACGTCCACATCTCCCAAACGAGATGAATGGACAGAAACATATTTCCATTGTGATCGATGAACGCAAAGGCGGCAACGGGTGAAATACAGCAACAGTTGGGGGCGGGCTGACCATCGCAAGCGCAACGGAATGGGTAGGGATCGGTCAGAAACGATAGCGAGGTGAAAGAGATGATTATCGGCGTGGGAAAGGGCCAGTTTACGTGGATGTATAGGACGGAGCCCGGAGTTCCCCGAGCACCCGGAGGCAATCACTGTACGTGTTTCGGACGTCGTTATGCAGATTTGTCACGCTGGGATGAATCTCAAGCGTAGCTAAAAAGACCAAGGACATACATTCCCTAGGCAGAATCCTCTCACACAGGTTCACCACGTCTTGGGTGCGCATTTTGTCTCGCTCTTCTATACCTGGGATCAAACGTGACAATATTGTTACTTGTAATATCAAAATGTATCTTACTAGCGCCGCATCCGAACAGTATACCCTCGGCATGATCTACGAGTCGAACGAGTCGCGCCATCCAACGTGCTGCACGCCCGTCGTCGAGTGTGAAGCTTCGGTCTCTGCGAGAAAGAACGGTTCAGACGGAATAGAGAATCACGAAAGCCACCATCTGTTTGAGAGCGAAGTTTTGAGTCCTTCCAAAATTCTCCTTCTCCGTGACCAGAAGTGGATTGTTCTCCGTCCCACGGCCTCCCCTTCCGCCTCGCCCATCATCCGGACCACCGATCCCGCTCTGCCAGTCCTGGGATTCTTTCAACTTTTTTCTTGTTCCCGAAGCTGCATCTTGTACACCTCACAAATCCCCCTCAAACATGCTCTCCCGTGAACCTCACACAGCAGGACTCCGCCCTTGTTCTTGCCCTCACCCTCTGAAGGGTCTTTCCACAGAGGATCCTCAGTGACGGCAGGTTTGGTAGACACGTGAACCCCGACCCCGGCGTCGTCGATCGGGCTACGAAAACGGAGCGGAGGAGCTGAGACTGAGGGGATGGGTCTCCTTCCAGCGATATCCAAAGGAGCAGGACCATAGTTTCTTGGGTTATCCACCTCACCCTCCAAATCCATCGTGATGGTGTCATCTACGAGTCCGTCCACATCAATGTGTTGTTTGTCTGTCCCCTCCTTCCGCCCGTCCTTGATCTTCGCGGTGAAAATGTCGGGAATCACAGCCTCGCGATGACTACTGCGATGCGGGAAAACTGGTGGTCTTTGAGGCGTTGCGGTGCGCCCTCGCTGGTCTGAGAGGGTGAAAAAGTAAGCGCCTAGTCACATCATATCTGGGACGTCAATACGCCTACCGTTTGGCTGGGTGATCGTCCGAGACTCGGCCTTTCCTTTGATGGCCTCGGACTGCGGTTCGACCCACGTGCTCTTCTCGGACTTAAGCCATTCTGTCCTCCGTTCAGGAACTGAGAAATAAGGTGAGTTTATGGTGGAACAGATCCGGAACCGGTTGAGAGTGAAGGTTTACCGACATTCTTTGGGTATCCCGAGGAGTACATGAACGTCAGAGAACAGATTGGCGGGTAGACGACGGAAGAGTCTACGGTCCGTAGCATCCCTCAGAGGAGGTGAGCAGTAGCTTGAAACGGGATAAGGCATACGAAACACTCTTAGGGTCGCCGATGTCAGTGTGTGAGTAGTATAGATGGCCGTGAGACAAACCTATCCTCTCTGACGATACGCTCCCATGTGACCTGCCCACCACCGCGTAATGATTTGGTCAAATTTTTCGCGATGTCACCATGCGGGTAAATATTACCTGATTGTAGCGGTGTCTACAAAAAAAGGTCAGTCGGAACACGATTCCCAAAGCTGAACGTCGATGATACTCACGTGTGTTTGTGACCATCCCTCGGCATGAACCAGGTATCCTATTGGAAGCGGTCAAGATACTGTGCCCAGTTTCGACCCTACCCAACCTACTTCAATGTTGATTCGCTTCCAGCCTATTAAACTAAAGTTCGGTCCACCGCATACCCGCTCCACGAGGATGTTTGTGCATACCTTTTTCCTGGACCTTCCTGATACTATTATAAGCGCAATCAAATATGCTGGACTTGTGCCTCTTCTCTTCTTCGGAAGGATTCAACAAAACGTTCTCCCAGACGTGCTGTCCTAGGAGCTTGCGTCTGTCAACTTCGGTAGCTCTGTTCGAAAAAAGATCCAAATCAGTACTCAAGAGGGAGAGAGAAACCGTGCGCGCACTTCGAGACTTCTATAATGATCGTGTCGCATGCCTAACAAAAGGGAAATTGTGATCATGACATCAGTATCTGACGTTCCAAACGATCCTCACAATATGCCACCCATAGGACAGTCCATGCACATGGGCGCCAAAATGGAGCATATATGTGCGTGTGTAGCCACCCAGGGGCGAAAAGGGAGAGAAATTATCATCCAATAAGCGAATGATGGTACTCACAGACGGGTTGTGATAAAATGCTTCAAGACACGCAGGCCGCACGATCGACCCCAACCACCGCGCCACACGTTCCACGTCTTCCTCGGCCTCCATGTTTGCATGCTGAGGATACGGATAGAAGATTGCCATGAAGATTCCGTCCTGAGGAGGCGATGGAGACCGAGGCAACCCAATTCCATGACGAGATATCCGCGGAGGGATAAAGAGACCGTCCCCGTGCCCAAGGGTGCGGGACTCTAAGTCGGTCCCAATGGCTTCTCCCGAAGTGCTGAGAATGCTGTTCACCTCAATGGTGGGATCACTGGCCGGATCCAGGTCAAATTGGTGTTCCAAATTCGCAGTTGTGTTTAATTTCTGGAACAGTCCCATGCCCGGCTCCATGGACCGGGGCCGAGGGAACGTCCCGACTGTGGATCCACAGGCTTTGTCAACAACACTGTATGAGGCAAAAGAGGAGATATACAACCTCCGTCTTCATCAACAAGGATGTGTTTTGATAAATCGAATTCTGCTGGCAATTCCAACCTCATCTTATCGGTAGACAATCGTCGAATATCCGAAATGACATCGTGGTGTAACAATACAGATTCCGCGTTGGATTTCTGCAATGCGGCAAAGCTGATGGTTCAGTATTTTCCTCGTAGACGCACAGCACAGACCTGGAATACGATCTCCGCAACGGTGTCGAAATCATCCGTATCGTCCTGCTATCGTTGAATGCGGGTAGAGAATTGTTACGAGCGTGACACTGACCAAGGGTATATTGTGAACCACCACGTCCGATGCGTCGCTATCCCCGCTCGATAGGCCCTGAGAGCACGCGGAATCGGAGGAATCGTTTCCAGAGTCGTGATCCCCAAGGTCATGCGGACCAGCACCCGCCCTGATAACCTTGAGGATGGGACCTCTCCTACGCATAGTGTAATAGCGAATAAATACGCATTGGTTGTAATCGCTCGGGATGGTGGATATAGGTGTGGCGTGATCACTTGAGTTTGGAGGGGGTGTTGTTTCAATGACCGGAGGTCGCGGTCCGCAGTTTGTGTGCACCAACCCTTCGGTGCGCCATCCTCCCCATAGGGACAGGGAAGAGGAAGCAACCCCCGGGACCGCTGCTGAGAATTCACACTCCGTGCGAACAGAATTATTTGAGTAGGCAACCATGGCAAATTCTCGGGTGAGGTCGACTCCTGTGACGAGAACCGGCTTCGGGTTGCTGTCGTGACCGTGTTCACGCGCGAAGTCGACCCAAGAATTGTAATGTTTCTTGATGTACTTCTCGAAGACAAGTCGTCTTTCAATATTCTCCCTGTATGTTTCGTGTTTGGTAACCAATACTGCACCTTGCTGTCGGTTCAGTTCGAATGCAAGCTTGGCGCCAGGTTCTATGGGACTTTTTCGTTCACGTTAGCGAGACGCCACAGAGCTAATCGCGAGTCATACCAAAGAATAGCTGCAGAGGCACTGACATCTGCTCCAATCTCCCTGACCGTAGTTGTTCGTAAGTAGCCGGCCGATCGAACCCCACCGTGGATAATGCGTCCAACATCCAAGGGCTCGAAGGTGCGGGGGACATCGTCGCCGGGTACCCTTGTCCCCAGTGGTTCCCCAGCGGAGAAAAGAAGGTGGAAGCGCCCTTCGCGAATGTACCCCACATCGCCCAGTCTGATGCGTTCGTAGCTATAGATCGGCGCAGGTTCCCTACCACCGAGTTCAAGAGAGGCTCGGAATTTCAACGGGTAATAGCAACACTGACCAAAGGGCATCTCCATAGCTTAACGATGCAAGAGCCCTGTCGACATGTGAGTACCCGTGTGGGACGCCACGATGTCAGTTACACGCACCGTCTGTAAGTCTGCCAGGGAGGGGGGGAATCCGGCATTGTGTAGGTGCGTGCGTATGCGCGTAGAGAGAATTGCGGTGTGGCATAGCAGATAGTTGTGGTATAAGTAAGGTCCTGGGCAGAGGCTGTCACATGAATTCAACCGTCTGCAAATATCCAAGCCAAAGATATCTGGAACTGGCACAGGATTCGCACCGACTCATGAATGTGTCACGGAACACCCCGTCCGAATGGAATGGCATGCCGCGTCCACCTGCCATGTTGTTAAAAGAATCCCAAACAGCAATACAAAACTCACGTAAAGGATTCCCCGGGATCATCGCCGCCGCCGTGCTGGTAACATCGGAGTATATAGCTTTATACTTCAGAGGGGTTTCCTAGCATCGCCTCCATGCAACCGGGTGTTGATTCTGCCTGGATATTTCACAATCTAGACGTACCACGCCTCCAGTTCCGGCTTAGGCTTGTTCGCGGCGGAAAACTTGCCGCTGTGAACGTAGAGGTAGTCGAGATTCGTGTCACGCAATGTCTCCGCCGGTGGTTTGAACAAAAATTCGGCGGTTCTTATTGGGAGAGGGAGAGAAGTGGGAAGATAGTTCCATGGACATCATGTAGCGGAGAGTCGACTAGGTACAGGGGCCACGAGAGTCAAGTCACCCCTGTAGTAGATGGGGGACTCCTCTGGCCACCGAGCTGATGGGAGTATAATAGACAAACACACACACACGAGAGTCAAGTCGGAGTGATCGGCGCGGCGCAATTACTTCCGAATGTTTTCGCGGGTGGGGACGGGCCCGCTCCACTGATCGTACCTGCGCCTGAACTTGAAGGTGGTGGGGGTGGAAATGGAAGCGGGTGGGTTCAGAGTGGAGGGGGGAGAGGTAGGGGCAGGGGGAAAGGGAAGGCAAAGAGTGCGACTGTCGGATGGTCGGACGTTCAATACCAATCCTACACATGCCGGGCCTGGCGGTGAGATAGTACATGGCATTTGGATTCATTCCCTTCATTCAGTCCGCGTTGGGATACAAGTTATCATTTTACACCGTTCTACAAAATAAACGCATCGAAAAAATTGTACATAACAAGGGGGACGGATGAGGCTTATAGCACTTCGAAATCGGGGAGAGAGAGAAGAAGACACGACAAAATTGTAAACTCATACACCGAGGGACGAGTTAGCTTGCGGATACGGGAGAAATAAAAGCATGTGCAAGGGAAGGCGATGGGAGGAAGATACGTGTATCCGGGAGATGTTTCAGAGAACGTGGATTCGTGTTTGTCCACGAACTGAATCATCGAGAGATTTTTACCAGGGCCCCTGGGCCGTAACGTCCGACCATCCAGTCGCACTCTTTGCCTTCCCTTTCCCCCTGCCCCTACCTCTCCCTCTTCCACTCTGAACCCACCCGCTTCCATTTCCATTCCCACCACCTTCAAGTTCAGGCGCAGGTACGATCAGCGGAGCGGGCTCGTCCCCACCCGCGAAATCCATCTCATCCTCGACCTGATCCGCCCACGACTTCTTCCCAGGTTCCATACTCGGAGGGTTCCTGAAGTCGCCGCCACGTTGGGAAACGCTATCCTCCAGTCCGAGTTCGCTACGACTCCAGTCCTTCGCGTCTCCGGTGTTACCCCACGCGGGCTTCACTGGGGATTTGAGTGGAGCTCCTCGACCTATAGGCTTCGGATTGGAAGTTTCGCCCCATCCAGGCTTGCCGTTGGGTTTGTTTCCAGTTTCTCCAGGTTTGCCGTTGGATTTGTTTCCAGTTTCTCCGGGTTTGCTGTTTGATTGGTTTCCGGCTCCCCCAGGCTTGCCGTTGGATTGGTTTCCAGCTTTTCCAGGTCCAGACCATGGATTGACCTGAGAGCCACTACCTATCTCGCTTTGAGACCAACCCTGTGCCACGGGTGCTTTCCAAGGACCAGTGTCGTCACCAGTATCGTCCTCTGCGCTTGTGCTAGGATCGGATTTTTCGACGGGTTTTGCAGACCCATCCACCTCGCTTGGACTCCACGTGTTGTTGTTGGCACCCCAAGTAGTGTTACCTTTGGGATTTCCGTTGGGTTTGGACCACGCATTTTTAGGGGGGATGATGCCGTTGGTCCTCCTCGGGGCCTCGTTTTCTGCGAGAACAAATGGTTCAGGCGGGACACCAGGAAAAAATCAGTATGGTGGAATTCACCATCGCGTGGGGAACGAGGTCCGAAATCCCTTCCAGGTCCTCCTCTTCCTCGAAGTATCGTGCCCCTCGTTCCGCGCGTAACTCCACGACCTCCCCTTCCGCCTCTCCCATTATTTGGACCGCCGTTCCCACCTCGCCAGTTCTGGGATTCTTTTGCTTCCCTCAACTTCCTTTGTTCCCGAAGTTGCTTCTCGTACACCTTGCAAATCCCCCTCGAACATACCTTCCCATGGTAATCGCATAACAGATCTTCTTCTTTATTGTCCTTGCTTTTGTTCTTGTTCTTGTTCCTCTCCTCCAAGGGATCTCCCCATAAGGAATCCTCGACGACGACAGGCTTGGCGGATACCCCATCCACGTAGACCCCAAACCCGGTGTGGTCAATCAGGTCTCCCAAGTCGGGGGGCGGAAGGGTTGCAGAGGATGCGGTCCCCTCGGGGGCGAAAAAATCCAATCCGAGGCCGGCTCCGTAGTCATCCTCCCCCTCCTCACCTTCTAAACCCATCGCGACAGTGTGAGCTAAGAGTTCGTCCTCCTCAAGGGGAAGCATGACCGTGATCCTCTCCTTCCCTTTTTCTTGGCCGTTGGTAACGAGATTGTGGGGCGGAAGAGTTGCAGAGGATGCGGTCCCCGCCGAGGCGAGAACATTGAACTCTTGGCCGGCTCCGTAGTATTCTTGGTCATCCTCCCCCTCCTCACCGTTTAAACTCATCGCGATAGTGTAAGCTAAGAGTTCGTCCTCCTCAAGTGGCAGTGTGGCCGTCTTCTTCTCCTTCCCTTTCCCTTTGCCGTTGGTAACGAGATTGGGGGGCAGAGTTCCAGGGGATTTGTGACTGACGCCACTGTGATTAGGAAGAACAGGTGGTCCAACGTTATTGTTTCGAGGTGCTGCGGTGCGCCCTCGCTGATCTAGAAAGGGAAACAAGTGCTCGGTCACATTGTGTGTGTGGCATCAAAGTCGACTCGAGAACCCTACCGTTTGGCTGGGGGGTCTTCTGTTGCCGGGCCTTTCCTTTGACAACCTTGGTTTTGGCCCACGCGCTCTCCGGGAGTGCCTTTATCTTGGTCCATTCCAACGTTCCAGGAACTGTAAATGGGGTAAGTATGCGATGGATTACATCCGAAGCCAGTGGAGAGTAGAAGTCGACTGACTTTCTCTGGGCATCTCGGGAAGTACTGGGATAGGGAAAAGATCGACGGGTAGAGGGCGGCAAAATCCACGGTTCGTAGGATCCTCCATCGGAACCTCGCAGCGACTAGAGAGGGGATATGGCATATTGAATACTCTAAGGATCACCAGATCAGTGTGCGTAGAGTGACGCAGGTGGCCATGGGACGAACGCGTCTTCTTTGATGATACCCTCCCACTCGGCCTGTTCGCCGCCGCGTAATTGTCGGTAAAACTTTCCACGATATTACCATGTGCAGACATTACCTGATCATAGTAGAGTCTACAAAAAAAAAAGGTCAGAACACGATCTTCGAAGCTGAATGTCGGCGATACCCACGAGGTATGCTTACGGCCATCCCTCGGCATGAACCAAGTATCCTGTTGGAAACGGTTAAAATCCTACGCCCGGCTCGGATTCCGCTTGACCTACTTCAAAGTCGATTCGCTTCCAACCTAATAAACGAAAGCTAGGGTCGCCGCATACTTACCTCACAAGGACGTTCGCACGTACCTTCTTTCTGAACGTCTCTGATACTAGCATAGACACAATAGAATATGCCAGACCTGTGCCTCTTCTCTCCCTCGGAAGGCTTTGACAAAATGTCCTTCCAGATGTGTTGTCCCAGGAGCTTGCGTTTGTCATCTCCGATCGCTCTGTTCGAACAAACAACAACCCAGATTGGCGTTCGATCGGCGGAGAGAATGGAGAAAGAGGGAGGCCGTGTACGCACTTTGAGACTTCGATGATGACGGTGTTGCGTGCCTGAGAAGAAAGGGCAAATGCATTCACGGCGTTAATATCGGACGCTCTCGATGATCCTCACGATGTCACCCATCCGAGACGATCCACATACACGAGCGCTAAACGGGCACACGCCCTCCGCGCGCATACGTACGTGTATGGTCACAAGCGGTGCAGAATGGGCAACGAGAGAGAAAATCTCGTGAAATAAGCGAGAGGCGGTACTCACAGATGGTTTGTGATAAAACGCGTTGAAATACCTCGGCTCTACGATTGATCCCAACCACCGCGCCACACGTTCCACGTCTTCCTCAACCTCCATATTCGCATGCTGGGGATACGGATAGAAGATTGTCATGAAGATCTCGTCCTGAGGAGGCGGTGGAGTCTTGGTGCGTTGTGGCATGGTCGGTTAGAGACGTTGTGAGTTGGGAGCGGACGCAGGCTTATCGAGGCGGACTCCAGAAGATCTCTGCTGCTCTGGGAGTGCGGCGCGTTGAGGTTTGCGCCGCTGGTGAGGGAGCAGAGTAGAAGGGGAACGCTAGAGATGACTGTGGCTGGTATAGAGAGGAGGGGAGCGGCGTCTCGTTGGAAGTATATACAGGTTTCTTTGGACATGATTTTTTCTTTCGATTAATCCGAACATTCGAGGCGGTGGCTCTCACGTGATACACCGCGGATGGAATTTGAAATTCTGAAATGGGCCACCTCGGGCGGTCTTGCGCGTCGACAGCATTCTGAGGAAACCTCGCTCGTCTCGGGCTAGATGATATCTGCCAGACTCGGTAGATCCTTTGCGACGGCCACGATGAGCCTCGCTTCGAGTGATTGCCACCGCAGGCTTGTTGAACGCATCCACATGTTCGCAGATAATCCAGTGTGACCAACTTCAAAATCATTTGTTACGGTGTTTCCTACCAGAGCGGATCCGTCCTCTAGACCGTTCTCGGGCGTGTAGTATGACCAAGTCGGTGTTCCAGAAAATAACCGGCGGAGGGTGGGGACAGCCATCAGTCGGTTTGAAATGTGTTCCTGTGTCTCGCGTTGTTTGCATTTGTTAAAAAGTTCAAATGTTCAGTACAAGGGCAGAGGAAGCCCCGAGAAGCCCCAACTGAGGGATCTGACAGAATCACCAATCCCTCGCCACTGCAAAAATCGCATATACAATCAGCGAAGGGCCGGTCAGATGCTTGCGTCTTTCCCACTTCCCGGACTGATGCCCGCGATTCTTTCAACCATGCTCCTCCCACTGATGATTCCCGTTGTAGCAATGAGGAATCTCCGACCTGTAGATCAAAAACATGATCAGCACAGTAAACACAGATATCACATTCATTACGCACCTCTGTTTTGTTTAGCAACCCACCGGATGGCCGCAATCTCTGTGTACGTACAACCTCCAAGGAAGAAGACCGCGGTAGTTCTGGCGTGTTCTCTCGAAGAAGCTAAGATACTTTAGTGGGGTTGCTGGAAAGTGGACTTCTAAACACGCACTTCGGATAATCGAACCAGGGTTTACCACGCTCGCCGGAGCTAATCCCTTCGGTACAAGGTCCACCGTTTCTCCAGGAATGCTTGCCAATACGTCTTCGAACCCCTTCCACCCCACAATGGGATGCGCCTGCACCTTCGTCGACCCACTCCCCCCATCCAGGGAACCGTCCGCTGATTCCTCCTCTGTTGGCTTATTCGTCTTGTCGAGTGCCGGGTTACTCAATACACCGCCTTTCTGTGCCACGCATTGCACGAGCCTAACGCTGATCGGCGCGTATCCGGAGTACACGTAACTGATATCGTTCTCCAG
>Ga0307515_10011235_pt1 | contig 17004 bp, 14 predicted proteins | sample 17_EM_MG_FD_194513 | JGI IMG/M metagenome (GOLD analysis project Ga0307515, IMG submission 194513) | Populus trichocarpa ectomycorrhiza microbial communities from riparian zone in the Pacific Northwest, United States - 17_EM | ecosystem: Host-associated > Plants > Roots > Unclassified | place... | reverse complement strand
CGCTGTCAACCAGATAAGCTCGATCACTTAGAATCGGCAAATGTTCAAATTGACTGTAGAATACATTATGTGAACTTCCTTAAATGGCCAGCGGGTGGTAAGCTTGACTTCAACTACAGGTCAACGAGTAGTGAATTGTGGTCCACTGTTGCCCAAGGCACAACGACCAGACGTGATACGTTACTGACAGAGATGGTGTTTTGGGGCCAGTAATTTATAACATGTGTGATTGGTGGCACTATGAGCTCCTTTGCACGTGCGATTTGACTAGATGACTATGACACGTATGCAATTCTGGGTGCTTGATATTATAAAGCATGCTGCATTCAATAGCACTACCAAATACGCATCATTGCACCCTCCCAAGTATACTCAGATGTATACTCTTAATTGCACCTGATTGTACACTCCCAGCGTGCTTGCCTGACACATTCAACTCAGCCCTCAAGACACTTTCAAATATACCCCAACTGCACTACCCAGTACACCTTCAATTTTGTTCTCAGGTATATTTTGGGGCATGCCCCAAAGGACGCTACGACTTACAATCAATGGGACACTCCCATCCTCCTTGGCTCAGTGTTCACATGTACACTACCAATAAGGACAACCCTTCGAATCTCACTGGAGTATATGCTATCATTTATGTTCATCGGTGCTCAATCTAGAGCCTTGTTGAATTGCAGGAGCCAGGATGTGGAATGAGCATGGCAGTGGCCAAAATGATGGCTTTGGTCGATATCATGATCTGAACATGAATTTTGGTGCCACCACTGCCACAAGATCTCAGGATGCCTCATCATCATGGTATTGACCATTGCATCATTATATTTCGCAGAAATTGTAGACAATGGGATCTTAGAAAGAGCACATCTCTGATTTGGGGTTTCCAGTGAAATCTGCGTCCAGCATCCAACAGAATGTTGGTGTATGTGGGGGTATTCATTTCATCACTGATAATGAAGATGGTGATAGTGATGATGATGATGGTGATGACGGAGATGGCAATGCTGCTGGTGATCGTGATCATACTAACAGATGTGCTTAGCCAAGTAGGTTTGCTACGTCCATGTCAGCATCAAAGCTTCCACTGACTTTGTGTTTTGTGCATGGCAAAGCTTCCACCGTCCTAGAGCCTCCTGTTACCCAAAGCTTCCACAAACTCCGAGTTTTCCATCGGCCAAACGATTCCAATGGAAAACTCAACTCCTCCTGCATACTGGATCCAGACATCAGTAAAATCAATATTAGTCACTTGATGACTCCTGCTGTGTCAGAGAGGATGTGGAGTGTAAACTATGAAGTGTCGATTTCCGGAGAGTATAAGACCCTGGGTGGGCATAAAAGCCGGCCTTCAGTGTAACTCTGATCTCTGCTGACTGGGACAAGAGTACCATGGGCGTGATTGTGATAGGTTTGGAAATACCTAGCAGTACAGGAGAGAACATCGGGTGCACCTGGTAGCACTTCATAGCGCTTGCAACAAGTTTAGTAGAGCTGATGACAAGCCTGGGAGCACCTGTGAGTGCTGGCAACATGTCTGAGAGGGCCTTAAATCGCAGTTGGGCAGTATGGTAACAACAGGATCTTCATTGAAACCGCTGCTGTTGGGGATGGAAATCATAGCTACTTCTTATTGTTCAACAATTTTTAACGCTCATATATTCAAGTTGTATTCTCATCTATCGATATATGTATCTATATAGCTACCCAGCTACACACACTATATCTGGACTGGCTGCAAGCGGCACCTGAGAGCAATGTGAGGTGCCCCTCAAAATGACAATTGAATGAACTCAGAGATACACTCCAATGCTGTGAGAGAGCGAGTTGGGAGATACCCTTGAATGCGGTAATCGAGAGTATTTGGAGATACAATTGGAGGCGATGCCCGAGTGATCTGAGAGATCCACTCGGAGATCATGATTGAGCGTGTTTGTAGATGGACATTGGAGGCCATGATGTTACAAACTTGCAGCCTATATTCGAGCGAGTTGGGGATACACCTGGAGGCCTTGATCATGCGAGGTTGGATATGCACTTGGAGGCAATAATAATCCAAACTTGCAGAATGCAATTGTGCAAGTTTAGAGCGACACTTGGAGGCCGTGATCGAGTGAGTGTGGAGATGCGCTTTGATGCCATGATCGAGTGAGTTTGGGACAATGCACTGGGAGGCCATGATCATCCGAACTTGGAGGCCGTAATCATGCAAGTTTGGGCGTGTACTTTGAGAGAGTCGATCTAGGGCGCGTCAGGTTGTGAGACTCTATTCATCAGTTATTTTACTTGCAACAGTGGGATTGTGGCCAGGTGACATTACATTTGGACTCTCATGGAGACCTGGCCAATGGCAGTCAATCATGTAGGGAGGAACGCAAAGAGCTGAAGGTAAATTCAGCCGTCATGTTGTAATCATGAGAATGAAGGGAAGATCAACATTTGTGGGTGGATGCTGAAAATGGTGCACGCTGTACTCTGTGTCAAGTTGTGATCATGACATGGAGAGATAGAAAGGGATGACAAAACTTTTTGTGCTGCAATGATGGTAGAGTTGTGAAGAAGAAAGAGAGAGATGGGGAATGAAGATGAGAACAAGGCGGACAATTCGAGCAGATACGCGATAGCTAGGGTACAACTTGGCTCATTCGGTTCGGATTAGCCTGTATCGGTCTGCTAATACACCCGATCGGGACTTGTACCTACTCAGTCAGGAGTGGTTTATCAACTTACACACGAAATTCGCTCAAGTCCCAGTTTAGCAAGATGATTCCCCTCATACCCTCTCATCTCGCTCTTCCTGGTGCTCAACTCTAGAATCACCTCAGAACATGAAGTTAAGTCATCGCTCTCTATCTCTCCATGCCATGATCCAGAGTTAACAACAAGCACTGCATTGACTGAGTTCTGGCATACAGAGCATACTGCATCACCCAAAGATTAACTGTCTCCCACTCCCAGCCTGTCTGTCATATCTCGACAGAGCATATGGTACTCAATTCTCTACATTCTCACAATTCACAGTTATCCATTGAGTAGAGTTTCAGCTACTGTTGTGCGTCTCTCCCAAACTACCGTCGGCGGATTGACCGCATCAAAGTTCCGCTCCAAACTCTCTTGATAATGTCCTTTTAATCCGTCTCGAAACTTGCTTGATCACCGCCTCCAAGTATATATCCAAATCCGCACCATTATGGCTTCCATGTTCACACGATCACAGCCTCCAATTGCACCCCACCGCTCGCTTCATCACAGGCATGAAGTGTATCTCTCAACTCACACGATTACATCTCCCAAGAGCCACTCAACACTGGTTCAATCATGGCCTTCAAGCCCACTCAATGTTGGCCGTGGAGTGGATCTCTAAGTTTACTCAATCACAGAGTGCTGTTACGGTTCAGGTACAATGGATCAGGCCAAGCATCAACACTCCACCCCTCCCGCATGGTATCTGAAGACCATTCGTGAGAACGAATTGGTCCAGCTTAAAGAGAATCGCAACAGTGTGAGATAATATGAAATGATACCCGGTCATGACCAACAACCCACATTGTGTAGATCCATGAATGCTTGGAAACACTTTGTGCGGATTTACACAAATTTTGTGGCTCTACAAAAGCTCGGCAAGAGTGCATGAGACCATGAGCTCTGAATGATAGAGTATGGCGCTCGTATAATGATATGATGTCTATCTACCCAAGTGTCTTCCAAATATATACTGCCTGTCGTTGAGTCAATCTCTGTTATCTCTGTATTTCCATATGTATACATATAGAGAGACTTAGATAATACATGCCAAAATTTGATGTAGTGAATCTTGTGAGGGTAACAAAGACCACTAAGATCGATGAAATGCCATGTGCTTATGGAGCTCTAAGAACCACTGGTGTGAGTATCTGACACCAAGTCTTCTGAGGAGCTTGCACAGCAGTCTTAGCTGCACTGAATGCCAATGCAGACCACGGCCGAGGTCTCTGCTGCTCTTGTAGTCTTCCGCAGCCCTGCGCAGAGGTCTCAGTATCTCGAAAATTTGACTATTGTAGTAGTCACATATCGTAGCGTTCTGAATACTTCTCCATCAGTGCAGGTGCTTTCAGGAGCATGTGAGGATGCTCTTGCAGAGTTTAAGAGCAATTTGCAAAGCTCCAGAGGGGGCTGGAAGCATCTGGAAGTACTTAAAGCACATGTGATGGCTACTGGAGTGACTAAGAGGGTTGCGAATAGCTTCCCGACCGAATTACATTTTGCAGATGGAGACAGTTCTGTTGCCGACACCAGGCACTGGGAGGCATGAGGCAGCTGGCGTGTGGCAGGAACTGTTTGGTGTGAAATGTTGATGTTTAATCATCAAGTATTGACTATAATTAGATAATGACAGGACCCTGATATTCCCTCCGCCTCTGGGCAATCCGGCCAGATGGCAGAGCTCCACCCCCACAACCCTTCGTCCCTGCTGTCACATGAAAGATCATCGAAAGACAAAAAGCAAAAGAAAGAAAGAATGGTTTTACCCCGTTGCCGCCAGCGCCGCCCCCAAGCCCCATGCCCTCAGGCCGCTCAAAACAACCACAATCATTTGGGCCGAAATTTTCAGAACTCAGTCGCTGCGAAGAAGTCCATCCCCGCCAGGATGCACGGGTCTATGGTAAAACGCTCAGAGATCTGCACGTGCCGGCATCTGCCCGCTGTCCAGTCTGTTGCCTGTTCCACTGACTTCCAGAGTGTCATCTGCTTGTCTTTGCATCTCCTGCAGTGGCGGAAAAGGTGCTCCTGCGTCTGGGACACAGTCCCTACATACCACCAGCATTTGTCGCCAGCTCAGTGGCCGAACCACTTGAGGTAGACTCCAGTGGGTGCATGTCCGGACTTCAGGCGGTAGAACTTGGCAGCCTGAGATTTTACGCTTGTCATTGGGATAGGTCTTTTGTCCCCGCCTTGCCCTTGAGTCTGTAGCTGATGTGCTTGGTGCACTTGTTGGCCTCCCACTCCGCCGTAGCTGCCGACCATCCATCCGAGATCCCTCTTCTGGTGTTCGAGACCAAGTTGTGTGGCCGCTCAATCACTGTGCTTCCGCTTCCCTCCCGGGGCATCATGGCCAGATGGTCTGCTTCTTCATTTCCGGGCTGCCAGAGGATCACGGGACCCAGTGGAGCTGGGTTGTGATGTCGTGGGCGAGGTTTGGTGTGGAATGTGGCAGGGGGCAGGCAGTGGGTAGTTGGCCGCCGAAACCATGACGTTGATTGATATCACAGTCTAAACAATGTCTTCCATGCACCCACCGAGACAAGATCTGACGATGGCTCACGACCCTGGTGTTGACATTTGCATCCTGTGATCATTGCATGTTGGGGACTGCTGATCTGCCAGTCAGATGTTCCAGCAGATTGTGCTGCCCGCCACTCATCGATTGTAGGCGTATATCTGCGCACTTGGTCACAGGATTATCCTAACGTTGGTGATGGTGATGGCGGTGGTGATGAGAATGATAGGGATGGTGATTCTGTTGGTGATGGCGATTCTGTTGGTGATGGTGATTCCCGTACTAGAGGCACTCAGACAAGTAGGTTGGCTACATTAACATCAGCTTTGAAGCTTCCACAAACATAGAGCATTCAAATAGCCGAAGGGTCCACTCATTGTAAGTTTCAAATAGGTCAAATGCTTCCCGTGGAATACCCTTCTCTTTCCCATGCGAGGTTCTCTCCAGACGGCTCTCAGTCAGGCTTTCATACACACTCTCAAGCAGGCTTACAACCAGGCTCTCAAGCAGGTTTTCAAGCAGATTCTCATGCTGGCTCTTGAGCGGATACTCAGCGAGAGTGTAGAGAACTGGTATAGTAGTGATGACAGCGGGCAGTGGAGACTGATATAGGTTCATCTGCGGCCACCACCCGTATTTTGGTATATACGCGTAGCCGCATATCTCTATGAATCAGCTGTAGGTGGCATTATGCTGCATCTCGTGCAGGGGTCGATGGGATACTGGCTATGAACAGCAGGTGGGAATCTCTGTACGTTGTGCATTCTATAGTCAACTTGTACTTTTGCTGATCTGGTCAATTGTTAGCTGCATGTGCATGCCTATGGAAGGCTATGTGGCCAATGAGTCTATGATTGGACTACCATTGGACTGATCTTCTGCTGTGGATGCCTGAAGGCTCTACGCATTAGCAGAACTCATATCAGAATAACTGGTAGACATGCCAAGCCCTAACTGTATCAATATGACTACAGATATACAGCCACTATGTGAATGGAGCCCACTGCACTACTGCTAGATGCAATGGGGGTATCGTACAATTGCACCATGAGTTTGTAGCATGCGAAACTGAAATCCCACTGTCAGTCTATAGGATCAGATACTGCCCACTGCAGAAGGATGGATATTTAGCAATCGCTCAATGGGTGTACTACAACTACAATTGAAACAAGTCCATGCAAAACCAAAGAATGCTGACGATGTAGATCATAGGCTGCTATCGGACAATTCACCGGATATCCACCTGAATTATGGTACAATGGTTGATGGAGTTCCAGTTCAGTCATTCGAGCATTTCCAGTGGAGCTCTGGAATGATGAACACAGAGTGATTGTAGTCAATGAGGGTCAAGGTACAATATTCAGTGGACCTATGGTGCAATGGTTACAGAGTTGCAGATGTCTACAAGAGCTATGCTACAATGGTTACATAGTTGCAGCTGACATTAAAATGAATGACATCCTGGTTATACACTGCTCGGGCCTGGACAGGAACTACAGGATGAACTCATTCACAGGAACATATATGCTATCAACCACAAATACAGTCATTTTTACACCATGTCAAGTTCATTGGCAAACTATCACTCGACTCGGCACATTCAAATTCCCTTCCGTCGCCAAACTGACACTTTTACTCTAAAACACTATTCTCGAAATCTAGGTTCACTTCATGTGCCATGCATTCACACCCTAACCAGCTGAGTCATATATGTAATTATACCCCAGGTGCCGTTGATTCCACGGTAAATTAGTTGTCATGGGGCACATAACATCGCATATTCTTTCTTACCTTACAGATAATGATATTTATTTAGTGTCTTCCAGATTATACAGCACCTCTAGAGCAGATAATGCTTTATCTATCTGTTGGAGGTTTTCCTCGCATGCTAGGAATATGGTTAGTGTTGGCAGTCTTCTATGTTGAACAACTGTGCTGAGTTGATATCTACTTTGTTAGGTCTGATTTAGCACATGGCAATGTGTGTCAATTCTAGCTGTGAATAAGTGCTATCCCAAATCGCCTAATGGGTCGTGTATGTTGCTGCCAATGTCAATTACTGTTCAGAGGCATTTGGGATCATCACCCACTGCCAGCATAGTTTCAGTAAAATAGGAGTATTTGAATCACATTGATAATGGCAACGTAGGTGTGTAGTTGCCACTGTTGATGGGTGATTGTTATGCAGATGAACCCTGGTGTTATTGGCGACAAGCTGCATTAATGATGCATGCCCAGGGATTTGTTTAGATTGCAAAAGATCTTTAGGTGGTGTCAGTAATATGGCTTGTATCATTTACTTGCTTGCAAGTCAAAGGACACATTTCAGCAATAATCCTGCAAGTGCGCGTATGAGACCTGCCTTTGCATCTTTGTGCTTAAAGATATATTGTGCAGTAACCAATCGCCAGCTGATGAAACCGTATCCCGTTGGGATCTCTAGTTCCAGGAGTCGTTAACTGTCTTTAAGCTGTATGCCAATCTATGAATCAGCAGTGCCTGGCATGGAATACAAAAATTCTCAGATCTTAATCTGGTGGGTACCATTGGTATGACAGAATGACTGGAGGACACAAATTGCCCAGCAGTTCAAGCGCCTGTGGTTGGTTGACACTGACTCCGAATGTCCAGACTGCACTGGCCGCAGTCCAGGAATTGGTAGCCATTTCCACTACATCTTCCGGGAAAGAGTTATTCTACAGTGTCTTCTGCTGAATCCATATGGAAGCTTGGTTTAGTGTTAGCAACAGTTCCAAATTGATGGTTCAGTTCCGGATACGGGTTTGAACAGAACTGGACCCCGTACAATGGGCTTTACCAAATCAAATAATTGAGCCGCAATGAACCCACAGTTTTTTTGTCGCTTCCACCTTATCAGAAACTCAGATCTTTGGATCCTATTAAGTTTGTCTGTTTTGAACATATCACAAGATGGTATAAATGTAAAAGAAGGAATTTGAGATGCTCTTTCACCTTCTGTCGCCCAATTTGCAAACTTATTACTATTTTCTGAGTCACTGTCAAATAACTCATATTGTTTAGCCTTATTTCTTGGCAACTCAACGAATATTAATCGGATCGGGAACTGGAGAATGGGAGCTGAAAGAGTATTCATAACTGCAACATTTGGGTATATATCATATTATGAGACTATAACAACTTAAATACGTAATTGGAGCCAACGTACTCAGTACGCCAAAATGATGATGTGTGATATGATATACCTGTACAAACAAGTGGTGGTTTATGCCTGGTCTGGGGTTCAACTCCGGCAAGTGATAGTGGTTCGGTTTTTTGAATCGGTGTGGCTCCAAGGCAAATTGTTTTTCACATCCAAATCCTGTGCATTTGCAGTTTACCAACACCAGTAACTAATATCAGCCTGTGCTGCAAACTGACCACCGAGTGAATCCTGGATCTGGTTAATACAGTTGACCTTTCTCCCCACTTAGTGAGTTTGTTCATCAGAGATTCAGTATCTGTATCAGCTACAGTGCATTTCTGCTTTGAACTGCAACGGATGACACGGAAGTTCACTGTAATCCAGGCCATGTCTTCAGAATAATCGTATTGCTTGAAGTTAACAGAACAAGTTGGCGGAGTTGACATGGGGTCATTGACTGAAGGCGATGCGTACAACATGGCCAATTGGCATCTGATGGCTGTCGTCAGTGAAGTCAATGATATCAGTTCTTCAGTTGTGATGTGCAAGTATCATGTGGCCGCGATGGATTATGAAGGTTATTGACTCAGATTTACTGAAACACCCAGAGGATGATCATCCACATTTGTGACATGATCTGGCATCTTCCAAAGTTGGGTGTCAGTGAGTTCAACATTGTGTTGATTGTGTGGTTGATATACGAGGATGATAGAGTGTATCACAAGATGATGACTTTTGTGTCCATCCGAAGAAATAGAATACTATATAGATGTAAATGAAGACAGCGAGGGAACATCCAATGCTGACTGTGAATTCTGCTGCCCAATGCCAAGCACCTGATCCAAGACATGTTCCTATCCATAGAGGCTGGCAAGGCTGATGAGGACTGGCAAGGCCGATGGAGGCTGCCAAGGCCGATGGAGGCTGCCAAGGCCAATGGAGGCAGGCAAGGACGATGGAGTCAGGCAAGGCCAATGGAGCCAGCCAAGGCCAATGGAGCCAGCCAAGGCCAATGGTGGCAAGCAAGGCTGGTGGGGGCAGACGACACTGGTGGGGGCAAATGAGCCTGTTGGGGGCAGGTGAGACAGGATGGGGCAGGGCATATTGGTGGGGGCAGGTGAGGTGAATAGAGGGCAGTCAGCCACCGGCCTCATGCCGGAGCCCACCAATACCTGGCCATAGGGAAGCCACTGGGCGAAATCCTATGTCATCAATCCCCCTTTTGCGCAAGGATTCCGAGATGAAATGAATCAGAATCCAAGACATCCACAAATGTCAATGATTCTCTAGTAAGTTCCAAATTCCATTAAATCCAAATCCAAATGCATTTCAAACATATAACATAGATTCAACTAGAATCCTAATGAACAGTGCAAATACAAATTCTGAATCTGACACAAACATATTCCCAAGTCCTGACAGTGATCCTATCTCAGTTCAATATTCTCCACACGTTCGCTCAGTGTAACCCCTCTGAGGGCCAACATGTGTACATCTGCTAGCATCTCTATGGCTGGCACGGAATTAATCTCAATCTCCCATTTTGCAATGGCCTCACTGACCACATAGTTCCAGAGTCCTCAGTGTTGGGTGTAAAATTTGATGCTCCCTGAGTGGAGAATGAGAACACAGATTTGGCCATCATTGAGAATGGTCATGGTGATGTGTTTGCTCAGTATTCAGATCGCAGATGGGAGATTGCAAAGTCTGTGGATTTGCACTCCGCGGTGGGCAGTGGCAATCATCGCTGCTCGGGATTTGGATGGTGTTAGCAATTGGTCAGGGTAACACGCCCGCTGTCGGGGTTTGGACCAGATGAACGGTTCGGTTCGGTTCCTGAACTGTTTAAGACCCCGACCCTCAGCGTCACGGAGGGCCAAACCCGGACCCATACCCGGCATCCCGCTGGATTTCCGGGTTTGGCTAGACCCGTCGGTTCCAATCTTCAGTTCTATGTTTAGGGTTGTTCCATTTATGGTCGCATTTAGATACCCTTCTGTTAATCGCAAAATATGAACTTTTGCACACTGTTGTTCTTTTCCAATGAATCGGCCACCTTTATAACTGAAAACATGAGATACACGCTCCGTGCCCCATTCTGAAAATGAGTGTCAAAGATTTTCGTTGTTGTAGTCAGGTAATTGAAAAGTGACTCGTCCTTTGTTATGTGTAAGGGATGTATTGGGCGCCTTTTCAGGCTAAAAAGAAAGTAACACGCTCACTGCCCGATCTTGAAAATGAGTGTCAACGGAGCATCGACAAATTTCAGTCTTGTAAGTCAGGTAATTGAAAAGTTACTTGTCCTTAGTTATGCCTAAGCGACGTATTGGCAGCCTTGACGGGCTAAAAAGAACGCAACACACTCCCTGCCCGATCTTGAAAATGAGCGTCAATGGAGCGTCAATCATTTTTGGCCTTGCAGGATGGTTAATCAAAGCGCGGAATGGCCGCTACTGTCTATATATGGAGTTTTGACTGGTTTGATAGGCTATAACGTTCAGGATCACTGAGTTGCACCAATGAAAACGAATTTAGTTCTGATTGTCCGGAAGGCTGTGGCAGGACGCCCTCTTGCTTATCAGCGTGCAAAGGCTGCCAAAACGTTGTTTATAGATGTATGCGATCATTTCCCACCAAGATTACACAAGATTCATGACCAAAAACATTGTCGCTTTGTTGACGCTCATTGTCAAGATGGGGCAAGGAGAGTGTAGCATTCTATTCTACCTAAAAAGGCGGCCAATACAACGATTATAGATCAAAATGATAAATTCACATTCTAATCACCTGACTTTCAGGAGGAAAAATCGTTGACGCTGCTTTGACGCTCATTTTGCCACAGGCGTATCCGCATTATGCAACCATCCACTTTGGCATAGAACATCATTTACTGTGTTTAGGCAGTCGTTCTATCCTTTTCCTGTATGTTTTCATTCATCACTATATTGTTCTTTAATTGTGCATATAAATATATCCTTTAAAATGTACTTCAAAGTGTCAGCTAATTGTAGATAATGATAATACTCAAAACTCCCGTTCCTTTCGATCAATTCTTGTCCGCACCCTCAGATTCACCGAAAAGGCTGTTGTCATCTTCATAATCAATGTCCGGAGTATTACCACACAGCAGATAGTGCACTCAGGATATCTGGAATGGAATCTTTATCGCGCTTGCTATCCATGGCACATGCATTATGATTCACAAATTGAGTGATTGGAAGTGGAGAATACATATACACACATGTTGATGTCATACCTTCGATTTCATAACATTCGTTTACCTCAGTGTCCCCTGGTGGTTCAGGTGGCATTACGGGTGAAGATGGCCTTCCGGGCAGAGGTGGCACCGGTTCTGGTAGAGGTGCGGCGGTTCCTTTGCGCCTCCAGCGTGTCTGGAGATTCTCTGCTGTACCATTTTGGCATGGAAGGCAGCCAGCTATAAGATTTTTATAAACCATTGCCAGGTGTCATTCCATCGTAGCCTTCACACTCTTATGCCCAGGAAACTCAACTCCTCGCGTCTTCTCATCTCGGACCTCGCCTCTAGGTTTCTTGATTAGTTGTTCCGTTTCCTCTGCTGCGGCGCGCGAAAACCCTCCTGTGGTCATTTTCGCCATATTCAAGGTGAGGTGCATGTCGGACTGTTCCAGCTGTACCCAACCTTCTTGCCTTGCCATAGTTGCAGACAAGGTGAAAACCTACAAAAATTTAGTTGCTGCTTCTAAAAGGAAGCTACGGCAATTACCTTGACCATGTACGACTCCGTAGCCTACTCTAGACTCCTTGAAACTTGTTTTGTCCACTGCTGGGGACCTTTATCATTGAATTCGTCCGCGAAAATCCCAGAGCTGACGACATCATGATGTTCGATATCCCGGACTGCGTGGACAAATGCCTTCATTGGCCAGGGAGGTTTGCCCTTACTGGCAGCCATAAATTGGTCACGCAGCTCTCTACGTACACAAGCTGTACATTATATTGTTCGTTAACCACCTTCTATAGCGATACGGAGCTACTCCCATCCGATTCCATGCTGCTGCGTATTATTTGTGCAACCGGTTTTACGCATTGTTTTAAATGTGCGTACTGGGCCTTTCATTCGGCGGCTGCAATTGCAACGTCACGGTGGACTAACTGGTGTCTGCGTTGCAGCAGTGTCTCAGCCAGGGGCGCATTACAGGAAGCGGCCATCGTTCAGCTCGATTCAGATTGCACGACAACCCTGCTGAGGTGGTTGTGGAGTCATGGCTTGCTGTTGCGGAAAAGGTTCCGAAGATGAAAACGAAAAGTGGAAAGTCCTGAAGAATATATAGGAAGCTACAGGTCAGACAGGAATGAATGACTGCCAACTTGCACGGTCCACTCAAGATGCATCCTAGTTAGAGGTGATTCCAACGGTCCCGTGATTTACAGTAAGTCGGTCAAATGATGTTTATTTGTTAATTTGCAGGGATACATTGATGTGAACACCAGCTGATATCTCGTGTTTGATAGATATGGAAAGGAAATTCTTCGCCGCAAAGGCCGTCTGGTGATGTTTGTCCCAACTCATAGCCGGGATCTTACATGAACCATACACTAACTATCATGTCATAACGTACAATTAGTGTTACTATTCCAGCTGAAATGACGCTCAAAACACAGATTTTGCTTTGTTCGAGTTGATCAAACGTACAAACCTTGACATAAAAGACTCAGCTTGCCTCCATGTGGTCCATATTTTGCAACATCCGACATCTCGCCCAACAACAAGGTAAACACACGATACAATGGTCAATGCTCCGAAAACGAACTTTTCGCCACTTCCGGCAGGCAAATACCGCAAATCAACAACATGGGCCACTCGTCGACGTCACCAAGCAAATGAAGGCGAGAGCGGCTTGGAGGCAGAACTGGTCCGAACATTGGGAGCATTGGGCAGGTTACGATCTAAATAGCAGCTTACGGCGGGGAAAAGAGAGGAAACGCTCTGTGTAAGCAAAGAAGAGAAAAAGAAACAGATCGAGGATTTTGTGGAGAGAGAGACAGCTGTGGCAAGAAAGCGAGTTCAAGATGCAGAGCCTGCGATGATGCAAGAGCTGAAAGATATGACTACAGCAAATGGAAAGCCCGAAACAACTTTTGAAGAGATGTTGAATGCTATCGGAGACAGTCTCAGCAATCTTGCCAGTTCCGACGATAAGCAGGATGGGGAAGCAGAGGAAGATGATGAAAATGATTCAGAGCTCGGCAAGCTCAGTGATGATGATGAACCTGGCTGGGTGATGGGCACAATCTCCAAAACATTACAGCAGGGCCGCATGGAGAGATTTCAGCAGAATCATATTAGGCTTGACGAATTGACCCAACTGGGATGGGAGGATCTAGCCAACTACTGTGGTGAGAGAGATATGAAGTACGGGACCGATGAATTGAAGGTTCCGGTGGTTGTCTCGTGTAGAATAGACACTACTGCAACCTCAGCATACCCGACAACAGGTAGAGAGCATACGCACACTGTTGATATCGTCCGAGTACAATTGGAAATGCCAGCAGTGAATTCTCAAACAGGAAGTAGTCAAATGAGGCTGGGTTCGGAGCTACCACAGTCATTCAAATATATACCAAATCATGTGCCCGACGCGGCGACGAATTCGACGCCGATGCATGATGCGAAGCCTGTTGAACCCGTAAGCTTTGACGCCTGTATGAAGCATCCGTAGGCAATTACCATATAGAAATCAGATATGGAAGAAGATATGGTGACGGCTCCTGAGTTGCCCGAGGTATAGACAGCCACATAGTTAGTTTTGCAAACCTATCCCGCGGAAAAGCACTTTGTGTACCTACTTTGCTCTGTGTCAGCTGTTCCTGATTTCAGTGACCATATTGTGAGACATGATATTTCATCAGAGCGTGTGCAAGGGTCGTACGGGCCATGTGAATGTTCTAGACTCCAAATTTGGTTGACAGACAGCCAGCAAACTTGATATCAACTTGCCTATTACGGTTGCATGAGAAAGCAAAACCTAAAATGCAGACTAAAATTCATTGACAACGTTCAGTGCGGTGATGTCATACAAGTCATGGGACGAGCGGTCATTGCGCTATCTGAACCTGGATCAATGGCAGCCATCATGCAGCATTAGTTCATATAGCTAACTACATAACTGTCCATTCAGACCTGCGGCATATGGTCGAAACTTTGAAAATTGGTTTTGCTACGTCATGGAAATCGAGGACCACGGTCTGGAAAAAGAATGGTCAGGATGTCGGGCTCTATATGTCTGAAATTAGTTGATGGCTCTTTATGCCGTAACATACTGGCTGAAAGCGCTAAAACGTGACGGAACTACATCATTCTGCACACTGATGACGTGAATAGTGGTGGCTCAGAAACTGAGAGGCCTCGATGCTGTTCGATACAAACGATTCTACCTAGAAACGGAATATTTGCCATCAATAATGACGGGATGACATTCAACCAAAATGGTTGCCCCTCCAAGGTTAGCGTCGACGGAGTGTCAACGATTTCAGTTTGATCTTTTCGGCAATCAAAGGGGTGCATAGTCACATCAATTCAAAGTGGAGTTATTGGCCAGATTTCAATGTAAAGAGGCAAGCGACATGCCGATTGCCCCATCGGAGAAATGGGCGTCAACGGAGCGTCACCGATTTCTGGTCCTGCGTCTTGGATAACAACCGGGCTGCGCGGCAGCATTGAGCCATAATGGCAGTATTGGCCAGCTTTATGGGCAAAGGAGCCATTGACTATATCGCTCCCACCTCCTAAAAATGAGCGTCAACGGAGCCTCAACAATTTTTGGTCTTGCATCATGGACAATTCATGGGCTGAGCAACACCATATACCCATACTCATAATCTTGGCCGCCTTTATGGGCAAAAGAGCCAAGGACCATATCCCTACCACCTCCTAAAAATGAGTGTCAACGCAGCATCAACGATTTTGGGTCTTGCATCATGGACAATTCAAGGGCTGAGCAACGGCATATACCCAAAATCGTAATTCCGGCTGCCGTTGTAGGCAAAAATGGTCCTGACAATATCGCTACTACCTCCTCAAGATGAGCATCAATGGAGCATCAATGATTTGTGGTGTTGCATCGTGGATAATCACAAAGCAATGCAGCAGGGATGACACATAATCGTACTATTGGCTGCCGTTATGGGCAAAAATGCTACTGATGATATTGCAACCGTCTTTCTTTGTATGCCCCTATATTCAACTTCACAAATATGCATGCGATGACTCCCAGATCTGACTTTTTCTTGCTTGTAGCTCTACAGTCAATATTTACGAAGCAGCATCCTACCTGACCAAAACGTATCTGCTAACAGTCACCCAGATCGAATTACCCAGAGTTCAATTTCCTACCACGATGTCAGATTCAAAATCGCTAAATACCTCGTTTCTAGAGGTTATCATATCTTGTAAAAATGAATCTGTCTTCATTTGTGATTTAAGCGACCTTACTTTACAAATCATCTGGGATGCTTGGTGGGCTGCAACGAATGTAGGCTCGAAGCGGCCTGTTACTTGGAATACCTCTGGACATGCACCTTCGTGGCGATTCTATTTACACTGTGGAATGGAGGAGACATGCAGCCCACGCACCATTTGTATCGTTTGTCATCAAGTTCTTCGGCATCCATCAGAACATGGGACCATCTCAATAGCCAAACACTTGCTGGCAAAAGAACATATCGCAAAGTTGAACGAATCAATAGTGTCAGAGGTAACCGGATTGACTAGTTCAACGGTCGCTGAAACAGTGATGGCCATGCTGAAGCGGCAAGGAAGTCGAGGTATCACAATTGTAAGTTCGCAAAGGAAACTCAAATTTACCATTCAAGTTTTAAGTAAACTTACTGAATTGACAGACAAAACAGTCTAAACTGGCATCAAAGGAATGTCAAACTGCCGAAATTCACCAAGACACCTCGAATCGGTACCTCATGTTAGGTTGTGTTTCGGCTAATAGTCCAGGGAATGCGATATCAAACTTCGAGTTACGACAGTCATACAATGCATTACCAAGCGAGTTGCTGTTACCGTCCGGCAGCACCCTGAGTAATATTCGCCGGAGGGTGTACACACTGACAGTGGATTCAATTAAGAAGCAATTGCAATCGAGAAACAAACTTAGTTTAGCTTGGGATAGATGGACATCGTGAACAAATTAGCAACATCACCAAAAAACATTTCCGTCCGGGCGGAATGGCTTCGTCGGAGTGGACGCGCGCTGTCAGAGACGTCAGAGACACCCCGTTGGAGGATTACTCCGAGCCCGGCGTCAATACCACACGTCGCTTTGCACATCACCCTCCGATCGCAGTTTCGCCGTTTCTTCCTCAGACTCTGCAAGAGCATTCTCAGATGCTCCTGAGAGCACCTGCAGTTATGGGGGTGCATTCAGGACGCTACGAGATTTGACTATTAGGGTAGTCAAATTGTGGAGCAGCTGAGACCGCTGCGCAGCTCTGCGGGAGACTTGGTGCCGTATTCTCAAAGCAGTGGTTCTTAGGGTTCCATAAGCACAAGGCATTTCTTATATCATATTCGTCTTTGTTACAGTCACAA
>Ga0307515_10011234_pt1 | contig 17005 bp, 13 predicted proteins | sample 17_EM_MG_FD_194513 | JGI IMG/M metagenome (GOLD analysis project Ga0307515, IMG submission 194513) | Populus trichocarpa ectomycorrhiza microbial communities from riparian zone in the Pacific Northwest, United States - 17_EM | ecosystem: Host-associated > Plants > Roots > Unclassified | place... | reverse complement strand
ATCTGACTCCATCCTCCACACGCTCCTTCGCAATGAATGCACTCCTCCTGAGAATAAACCCATGTCTCGAGAGTGTCCGGGATACTATGGACTCGTTCACGGTACCGACAACGCGGTTCGCTTCCAACTCTCCCTCCGACTCGTGGATGAACGGGGGGGGATATGCAAACTTCTACTTACTGAGCGCTGAGCCTTTGAACCGGATGATCCGGCCGGCGCGATCGGCACGGCACACATCGTCAAGCGTGAGGTCGATACGTTTCATCCCGGACAAAACCCTCCTCCTGTCGGAGTCGGGGAACCCTGGGTGGCACGCAGGTGCTCGAGCGGAGTGCCACGACGCCAGTTACGAGCGCCGTCCGTAAGTCTGCCAAGGAGGGGGCGAGCCCGATATTGTGTGTGCGTGCGAGTAATCGTGGTGTAACCTAGCGAACAGCAGTTGTGCAGGAGCTGAGGCCACCGCAGCTCGAACCGCTTACCGATATCCAAGCTAACGATCTTTGACACCGGTATGGCATGGGACGCCCCCTCATGTAAACCGGTACCCACTCCGACCACCTTGATGATCGATTCCTAGAAGTGGGTACAATAGGCGATAATTTTTTGCTCTAAAGGAAGAACGGCACGCATGGCATGCAAGGCCGTGCAACAACATATCCACCTACCAGGCCTGGTCAGGGGGATCTCGGGCTGTGATACGAGCACACGCGAAGGACTCCCCAGGTTATTGCCACCGTCGCACCGGCGACACTGAAGTAAATAGGTTGATACTTCCGGCGAATGCCTAGCATCGCCTCGCAATAAGTGGGCGCTTTATATCTGAATAACTCACAACCCAGTGCTCGAACATTGGGCTATTCTTGGTTGTAAAGGTCGTCTGGTCCGTATCACACCTGTGGAGCCATTTTGTGGCAGTGTAACTCCAGATTCATCGCCACCAACCACACCACAACGAAAGGGTAAAAAACAGTGAACGTCAGCAATGTCCTTCACCCAAAGGAACGGATCTTGAACATTCAACAACCACAGACGGTGCTGATGGATGTCGAGACCCGAGAAAGGTTATCGAGGACGTATGCCGTAGAATACGGGCGGGAGGAAAAGACGAGAGTTTTGAGGTGGCGTCCGGGATTGGGAGGATAAGCGAAGACATTAAATGATCAGAAGCCAGGATATGATGATAGCCCGACGTAGGGGTAAATTCAGGTGGATAGGAGAGTTTAAAACGCACATCAAGAAACTGGTGATTTCAAATCCGCGTCGCAAGCGGAAAAGCTATGTGGAGACCCTGGCCTTGGAGCTTGGAGGGCAGCGGTGGGGGGTACCAGATAGACCCGAAGCCATGAGTCGTTCGAAAGGCAAAGGAATCACCGACCCAGGTTCGCCTGGTGCAGTACAATAGCCCACCTCATTATCATCAGCGGAATACCTGCGACCCGTGTAAATGAAGGTATAAGGTGACTCACTGCGCCACCACGAGTCGGTCCCTCCGCCGTAACGGCCAACCTCAGGTGACACGTCGTGTGTGCGTGACGGTGATTTCTCATGTTGACCCTGGCTAAAAAGTAACGAGATCTTCGATATGACACACTGTCAGTCGCACCGTATACACGCCCTTGCAAAATATAGCAGCGCGGTGCCGAAGAGGCCATTCTATCGAACAGGAGGTGGTAATTTCCGCGAAGAGCATCCATCTGAATGTATTAAATCCAGAGTTCATCGCCCAGAGAGCATGTGCGGACAACGGCGGAATGAAAGAGGTGAACGTAACCTCGCCAGGTGAAACCCCCAGCGCCACCAGTGGTTCACACCACCAAAAAAAAGAGGCGAACACGGACCACGGGAAAAGCCGTTATGGCGGTCCGACCCGTTCCCTTGCGCACACGGCTTCGTGATCTCAACCAGTGATTTACAAAATTGCAGTGTATTTGGCTTCCTAATTGAAACCGGTCTGAGGGCATAGCGTGACTGGTAAATGCGACCTCTAGCGACAAAAATAATCCTATGAATCGAAGTTCAGGGAAACAGGATTAATTCGGGCTGCCATGACCCTTTTGAAACCTGGGTCAAGCGGGTCAAGTAGACCCTTTCGAGGGGGAAGATTTCTTGTAATCCCCGCTCCTGGACATGGTTGCATTCGATTAGCGATTGCGTCAAACCATGGAGAGAACGCGCTCGCCTCGATATAATCCTTCACCCTTCTCCCTACCTCCTTCGCGAGCTTGCAACGCGTGATTGGCGTCCATCCTGCATTGTTATGTCGAGTGTACATCTGGTAGGCGGTTCAGCAGAAGAAATACAGATCGTGGTGAAGGTTTCTTACCGTGGATGTGTACAGAGAAAACCCAGTGAACTATAAAAGACAATGACGAAAGACTTGTGCGAACTACTATGGTGCCCACCTGAATCCTGCAGATGGCCTTGTTCTTCTCGAAGGAGGAAATACCATCATCTCTACCATCCAATCCCGCGTATCCCCCAACTACTGCCTGGGAGACGAGGATGCCGGGTACGCCGTTCCCAGAGAATGATACTGGTTCTGCGGGGGTGAAATCCCCTACAATCCTTGCAGGGACGTACGGTACCTGTGAGATCCACCTCAGGGGTGGAGGTAAGCCGGCCGTCCCATTCGCCTAATGGGAAAGATTAGCATGTCGTCATCCAAGAATCGATGACAGACCTCGATGTTGTTAGCGGGCAAGAGTGGGGGGATTGGCAGGTCCGGAGTCACCAAGGCGTTTGGTCGTGTCGGTCTTGGGGTTGGTATGGGGCGGGTGATGCGTGCGTTTGGGTGCCTCTCTTGGGGTAATAGGTGGTTGTAAGGCCTGAAGAGGAATGCGGTGGGATGACTGCGTTGTGCTCCTGTGTTCCCTGTGTTCCCACTTCTCATAAGACAGTTGAGTGGCTGAACCCTTGGCCAAAGTTTGTTGGGTTGGAAGGCTACGTCTGATGGCAGTCGAATGGCTATATATGCGGGGGGCATTCACTTGCATTGGCTGGTTTCCGCAGATCAAATTCGCACGAGGGAAAGTCCTCGGAAATAAAATAAAATAGAGTTCATCCCCACAAAGTTTGAGGGGAAGGAACGTGAAACCGAGGCACAGGACCGGGGGAATTGGTGTTACTTGGAGGCCTGTTACCCTGATCGAACCCTCGATATGGTTTTTTGGGGATTCAAGTCTGTGCTGATGTGACTCCGTGGCCGGTCCAAGACCTTCGAACTGGAGGTGACTTCCAGCCTACCCAGGAATGTGAATGTGGGAAACGCGCCAAGCCGAAACAGGGAAGGCACCTAGAGGACGGACTGGGACCGGCCGTTGCCAGGTTTCGGATGTATGTTTGGGGGTAGAAGGCGGAATTCGATGATCAGAAGCTCAGCTTTCATATTCCCCCCTGCGGCTGATGTCAGTGGCAACTCCCCCATTCATTGGAATTGGAGTTTAAACGAGCAGGCCGGTCTATCAGTTTGTCGAACTACTGGTGCAGGGCCTTCATACAAGAGCGGTCTTCTGCATGCTACGGGCCGGGTCAATGAACGAGGGCCACAATTACCTGCAGCATTAGCCTCGCGGTCGGTTCGTTGACATTCGGCCCTGCTTACCAGCTATTTTACAACTACCATGCGTTTAGGAAATCGGCATGAACTGGAAATCAGGCCGGCGTGGATATTGTGTGAAAAAAGTGGGTTGCACGGAAATCTTCGAGTGACGTCCGCGTCGTAAACGAGGACAAGGACCATTTCGAAAGCATTATTGAAGATGACTGTGGAGACACCCCCTCGCGGCGGTCTTTCTGGTCTGGGCACCTTAGATCAGGTCCTGTATCGGTCGGAGGTGTAGGATCTGCGGGCCGGCAGATACCCGCCCGAAAGCCACGATGTCAGGTCGGTGACGTTGTCCAGCGTTATCAATCATATTCTACGGGGGTGTACCCTTGGGATACCTTATCGGACCACCCTACATTTCCTGGCTACTAGCATCAGGTAGACTGTAAACGGACATGACGAGGAAGCAAACGCCCACCTCGACCCTGTTGCTCACCGGGTGACCAGAGTTATCAGCGAACTTGTAGCCCGCGCGACATTCCAAACCATCGCAACCCCCGGTCAGCACATCCCGGAGCGGAAACTCGTACTTGCCACTCACGTGGAACAAGGGGGTTTCGTCGAGGGATGGGGGGTCCCTTTCTGAGGCTATATACCTGCTGAGGGATAAATAAATCACCTCCGTACCCACAAGGACAGGACCTTACATCGGTCGAGCCACTGAGGACGCTGTTCACCTCGGTGGTAACGTCACCACCCGCATCCGTGGTCGTGTTTGCTTCCTATGATGGTTCCATTTTTCGCATATCAGCGATGGAAACTCGAGTCAGGTACCGCATTTCCTTTCCATCAACGCGGATCGAGAGAGGATCGTTTGGAGGATCCTCGGGAATGTTCCGGCTGTGAATCCGCAGCAAGAGTAGGTATACAACCTCCACCCTCGTCAACAAGAACACATTTTAACACTTCAGGTTCTGCGAACCTTTCCGGTTCCATATTATTAGCTGAAATCGTCGAAGGTTTTAAATTCTATCATGGTCTAGTATCTTTAGAGGCGCAGCACCGACCTGAAATGCAAGCTTCGCGATAACAACCAAGTCATCCATATCGTCCTATGGTTGCTAAATACAAGCAAAGAATGGTTACGGGAGCGACGCGTACCACGGGGGTAAGTTGTGGACCAACGTCAAGTCCACTAATCCCTGGAAACACGCGGAGCAGGAGGAATATTTTCCAAGGTCGTAATCCCCGTTTATGCAGATTGTGGGATAGCGAGTAAATGCGCATTGGTTGTACTCGCGTGGTGGATCCAGTTGTGACGCGGTCACCTGAGTCTGAAGAGGGTGTGGTTTAAATCGCCAGGGATCGCGGTCCACAGTTTGTGAGCGCTTGAGCACTGACCATCCCGGGCGGACAGAGTTACGTGAGTACGTGACCACCGCAAACTCTCGCTATCGTGACCACGCTCGCATTCGAAGCCGACCCAAGGATGGTCACAACATTTCTTGGGTTACTTCTCAAACGCGAGTCGCCTTCAAGGCAACTCGCGTTTCCGTTTGAAACTCTCTGTAGTTCGTGCATCTGGAGATAAACGCTACACCTCGTTGTCGGTTCAGTCCGAACACAAGCATAATGCCAGGTTTTACGGAACTTTTCGGTCACGTCAGCGAGAAGTTACGGGGGTATTTGCGAGTCGTACCGAGGAATGACTATGGAGGCGCCGACTTTCGTTTCAATCTCCCTAACCATACTAGTTCGTAGGTGGTCGGATTGTTGAAATTGCCATTGACAATGTCACCACTATTCAAAGAATCGAAAGAATGAGGGAAATCGACACCTAACTTTCGAGCCTAATGGAATCCCAGCAGAGAACAGTAGGTGGAAATGGCCTTCGCAATGTATCCCGCGTCGCCCAACCTGATGCGTTTGTAACCGTAGGAATTTGGCTCAACAAATTGAAGATGCAGGCCTCGAAATTTACAATCTTGCCGTCGTTTGGCGCTCCCAGTTTCGTTTTTAGATCTTCTCTCTTTGCACACTAGGGTCCGAACAGATTACGGCAACAATTGAGGGGTGCAAGGTTACCGAACTTCTTGAAGGAACCGGTGCCAGGGCATTGGTAAACGCACGCGGCCATAAATTGAACAGGTCTGTGAAACATCCCTGTAACATTGCTGACAGTTGCCAAGTTCCATCTAGTGAAAGCGTGAGGATAAGAAGGGGGGGATGGCGGGTATCACTGGATCCATGCATCGAACGATTTCATAACCATCCTCACCTCCTTCAGCGGGAGTTTTCGCTCCAGGAACGGTGGGCCATGAATTCCTTCGCCTCCCCTATAGGTGTAGACTTCTTAACACTCAGCTCGGAGTAAACTCAGAACATGGGGGAATAAAACGCATAGCGGAGAGCGTCTCCGCAGTTTGGCGACCTATAATATGTGTGAGTCTCTGTGAAGAATGAAAATGAGGTTTTTTGGACCTGCACACCGCTTGCGAGTCAGCGGGGGTGGGAGTGTATGCAACATTGTGGAAGGGGGGAGTTACGTGGCCCGAGGTGTTAAACGGAGTATCGGAAGGGTCAACGCCCTATACCTGCAAAGTGGGGATCAAATTGCTTACCGATTAGGTAACGAGTCTAACGACATCTGGTGCTTTGTGCTCCGGACCGTCAGTGTGGTCAAAGGGCATCTGCGATCTAGCGATGACCAATCGCAGGAGAATTCCCAGCTATAATACATAACTCATGGGCGGAATCCCTACTCTCTGCTATCGAAGGCGGTACATAGAATCAAAGTAGGTGGATTCCTGAAATCCGGACGACTGGATTGGCTTGGGCGAGCAGTGCCTCACATTAACTGGGTGCCTTTTCTTACGTGATGACCATGGGGCGGGTCGCGGGAAAACGAGTACTCAGTCCAATGGGAACCGTACCTTGCCGGAGGCAGAGAGTGAGGGAGACTGGTGACCTAATACCGTTGCAGGGACTGAACGAATCGCTTCAGAAACGCAAGTACGATCCTCTCGGGGCCAAACGCTGATTAGTGGCGGTGAGTGTCCACCGCTGAAAACACCAAATTGCTCCGTCTAAATGGCAACAAGTCGGCCTATAGATCTACGACGATTACTGGAATCTGCTCAGTCATTCGTGATCCGACTGAAATCGGATATACGCCCCAGTAGTCTGGTTCCAGCGAGTTGGACAGCCGTTCATTCATCCTATGTCTACAAAATGAAGCGGGTTCATTTCGGAACCAGAGTGCCCCGGGATACATTCAAAATGGCGTCCGTCCCAAAAAGATATAAAAGACAAGCTACACGAGAGGAGTTCTGCTAAGAATGGGATATATAGAAAGAGGACTGAAGGTGTGTGCTGGCAGACCGTGGGAACCAGCGAAATGGAAACGACGTTACGAACACATGTTTGAGTTACAGCTGTGCTGAGGGCACCTACTATGACGAGTGACGAACAGACGCATTACGCTGTGAGATCCGAGGTGACTCGAGGATCTCCGTCCCACAACACGGGCTGCCACGAACCCCTCGAAACATGGACCAGGCTTGTCAAGTAGATCCTATCAATGGCGACCGAGCCCTGCAACCCCTCCCTCTGGATGCACTTACATTCATCAGCGATCAGGCCAGACCATGCAGGAAACACACTCACCTTGAGGTATTGTTTAACCCTCCTCCCAACCTCCTTCGCTAGTTTACTGCGTGTGATGGGTTTCCATTCAACGGTGTGATCGCGAGTGTTTAACTAAGTAGGGGATCAGCAAGAAAATTACTGTCGTGGTCGGGGTGCATTGCCTTGGACGTGTACTGATTGTATCCAGTGAACTGGTGAAAAAAATATCAACGGAATGTTCGTCTAAGCAGTTGTTGTGCCTACCTGGATTCTGCAGGCGGCCGATGTACTCTTGAAGGCAGACAACCTCTCGTCTCGGCCATCTAAGCCCGTGTAGACCTCATCCGCAGCTTGAGAGATGGGGATTCCGGGTGCGCCGTCGACGGTGAAATGAATGGAATTTTCTGGGATAAATCTCCCCTGGGTCCTGCTAGGGACGTACGGTTCTTGCTGTATCAAGTTCCGGGGCGGAAGTTGTCGTACCGCTTCGTTCGCCTGCAAGGAGAGGGGGTCAATGAACTGTCATTCTCCGTGCATCGCGGCCATAAGACCGAATACAGACCGAACGGACGCCTGCGCCACATGACGGCAACGAAGATTGGGGTAACGGATCTAGTGTCGCACGGGTGACAGTTCCTGTGGAAGGGGCCAGCAAAATCGTGCTAGAAGATCTGCCAAGCGCATTTGAATGCGCTTTTCGAGGTTCTGGGCGATTGTAACGCGAGGAGTGGCGTCTGCCGTAAGTGCGGCGTGCTCCCGAGTTTCCTACAGTATCACAAGGCATTATGGACTCGAGAAATTACCAGTCTGTCTTGGATGTGAGTGCGATGGTAATGGATGAGAAGGTGCGAGCGACTGGAGCCACAATATATATGTGCGCCAGAGCCAGTGCAGGACAAATTGCCAGAAAACGAGTCCGAAAGTACTCGGTTTCGGAAATGAATATTGGACCAAGATGGGTAAGTCGTAGGCGGTCCGTACGTAAAGAACCTTCGTGGGTCAGAGTCCATCCAGAATCAAGTGATACTCTCCGTCCAGCCTTCCAGGTGAACGATTGGTTAATCAGACGATGGTCACAGGCCTGGCTCTGGTGGTTACGTCCCTCGCTGTTCTTATTGGATCCAGTCACGGACGGATATCAGCCCACGGCGTCCTCGATATAGAGTACATCTAACTCAGAGATAGGAGAATCTCATGGCTGAACGAAGTAAAAACCACCTGTGGCGGGCGTGCGACAAAGGGCACCAAGCTAAATCAAAGCATCTAACGTGGTGCAGCTGACGAGAGGCGTGGGAGGCCAGCCATCCGCAGGTATTTGTATCCGGATGCACACGTAGTGGTCGTCCAATTGAATGGCTTCTTACCAGATGATGGTACAGTGAAATCAGAATCACAGCTATCCCCATTCAACCGGATCTGGCCCGCCCGCCAGCGAGCACTTTTATGAACCAATCACGCGTGATGGAATTCCTGTTCTCTGGGTTACAGGTGAAGTCCGGGTCGGGGAGCGAGCCTGCAGGAACCAGAGAACTGGCTCGTCTGTTTGGTTTGGTTAGGAGCAGCAAGAGGTCATAGGATCTGTTGTGATGTATTCCTGCTTCACAAGCATCCGATGCCTATCAGCTATTTTAAAATTCTCAGGCCTTCAGGAAATTGGCGTGGACTTAAATAATTCCCCATGAGCAGTGGCATGAGTAGTGGGACAAAAAGGTGAAGGTTGGAAACACGCACAATGGACGTGATCAGCGGCAAACGTCGAAATCTGTCATTGGATCAATTTTGCAAACGTGTTGGTGAACAACAGAACTGCGCTGGGAGGAAGGGGGGAAGACGTACGAAATAGTAACTGTGGTCGTACCCTTCTTGTTTCCTCACTCTGACTTGGACTTCGTCATATCCAACCTCCCTCGCCTTCTTCAAGAAGTTCTCCGGTAACAGTTGACCGTCCTTCAAGAACTGATCCTCACTGCCATAGTCAACCAACACGTGGACCGGGTTCTCCTTGCTCTTACACTTCACAACCAGCTCCGTGGCGTCGTACCTCACCTTACCCTCTTCAACTCCACCCTGAAGATATCCATTGAATGCCTTGATACCCCATGGGGATACGCTGGGGTTAGAAGCGGGAGCAAACGCCGATACAGACCTATACTGTTTCGGCTGCGTGTTATCCCCGAGCCCCAACAGGGATGCCAGGTAGATCGTCAACGCGCCGTGGCCTCCCATGGAATGCCCGAAAATACTCTGCCGAGCCCAATCGATCGGGATCCTCAGCTCGTCCGAAGAAATGACTTGTGGCAACTCCTTTGTGACGTGCGTAAGCATGTTGTAGTGTGTCGCATAGGTCGGGTTTGTTGCATTGAGATAGAATCCAGCCCCGGTACCGAAGTCCCAGTCCTTGTCCTCCCCTTCGACGCCTGCACCACGGGGTGAGGTGTCCGGGAAGAGGAGGGCGATACCTTCTTTCGCAGCTGGTCCGAGAAAACCGCCCTTTTGGGCACTGGTGATTGGCTGGTTAGTGATGGGGTGGGTTAGGGGTTGAGTGGGACGGTTTGGCGCACCCGGTGTCTTCAGTGCAGGTGAGACCAGACAGATAGATCAACACTGGAACCTTGTGCGTCGAGGACGCATTGGCAGGGATGAAGAGGTTGAACTGGGCTATCAACCCCCCTAACGCGGCACTCTGGAATCACAATCGCTGTGTTGGAATGCCTAAAAGTGGATTGGTGACGGCGAACACACCTTGAACTTGTACTTTGTGAGTACGCCGTCATATACCCTGTTCGCAGAGACTTTTTCTAACGCCATCGTTAATGCTTTGGCCGATCGAGGGTGAGATATTATCTCAGATAAGAATCAACGAATGCCATCGCCAACTCACTGACGTCATGGTGGTGATCGGCGGTCGGCACGGGCACGCCGGAACCGAAGGAGACTGACCGTGACTCCGGCCCAGGGCATAAAAGACAGCTAAGGAAACCTTCCACCAGGCAGAGACAACCTCTCCGCCCGCAGAACTCAAAAACCCAAACTGAAACCTAATCTACGAACCCCCTACACACCGCCCTCACCCAACAGCACAACCCCGTCATTCCAAAAACAACCGACGATGACGACACTCGACTTATCCAACTCTCAGCACGTCGCGCAATACCTCTCCTCCACCCCGTGGGTGGCAAAGTCCATCACGCCATTGTCTGGGGGGTACACGAATTTCACTTTTCGGATCGAACTGGCGGAGCCATACCAAGGGCAGGAGAGGGTGATCTTGAAGCATAGCAAATCGTATTTTCCGATGGCAAAGGATTTTTCCTTTTCGGTCGAAAGACAGGTGAGACTTGACATTGTTCTAACCGGCGCGGGGTTACGATTGACGGACCGGTAGAAATACGAGGTGGCAGCGATGAACAAAATGCGCGAGATCCTCCCATTAGATTCTCTCGCTCGGACTCCGATAATCTACCTCCACGATGAGGCTAAACATGTCATCATCATGGAAGACGCAGGTCGGGACGCAGTGAACCTGAAGGAGTTGTTGAGGCGGCCGAACCCACCCTCACCAGTGACGGGCGCAACGATAGGACGGGCACTTGGGGAGTTCATCGCCGGGCTACACGTGTGGGGGAAGACAGACCAGGGTCGGGCATCCCTGGACGTTTTTGACGGCAACCCGCAGGCCAGAGACATACCCGCGTGGGCAACATATGGCCGGCTGGTGGACACAATTACGGGCAAATCGGAATCGATCCCACTCATTCACGACCCACCGCTTCAAGTGACGCCGGAGGAATTGGAGAAGATTTCAAAAATTGCGGAGGAGAGAGCGCAGGAGATGCGAGGCTCAAGAGAGACAATGACGATGGGAGACTTCTGGCCTGGCAACGTGCTCGTCGACCTGACTCAGGGCGGCGACGGGTCGGATAATGTCCGGAAGATACTCGTGGTGGATTGGGAGGTGGCGAGACCTGGCGTTGCAGCGTTCGACGTGGGTCAGTTCCAGGCCGAAATCTTCACTGTCCGACACTTCAACCCAGTTTGTGGCCCAGCCAGCGAGGCTCTGGACGCCGCATTTTTGGAGGGATATTTGTCGATTCAGCCGGAACTAGATATACAAAAAGCAGCACAACACTTAGCGATGCATTTGGTTATCTGGACAGCCAGGGTTGGCTGGGAACCAGCGGAGAAGACGAGGGCATTAGTAGAACACGGATTGCGCTCGATCACTTTGTAATGTGCCTTGACCCTCCACGATGTCCACCGAGCTATATCTCCCCACTTCTCTCCCCTTTCCAATAAAAATCCTCAAGATTCCGCTCAAACCACCGGCGGAGATTTTACGAGGCGCGAACCTCCTCAGTTATTCCTATGTACACTACGACAAGCCCACGGCGGACGAACCTGAGCCGGAACCGGAGGTGCGGTATGGCACATGGGACTCACCCATCGAAGGCGTGATAGACAAGTGGGCAATACACCCCGGTGACACCGTCGGTGCGAAGCAGGCTAAGGGGAAGCCGGTATTACTCGTCAACGAGCCATGTAAGCATGGGATGCAGCTCGGGGGATTGTGTTGCCTATGCGGCAAGGATATGACAGAGTGCGTCCTTCCCTCTCCAAGCTCGCGCTCCCGGTGTCCCCGGCGTGCGTGCGCCACCATTATACCTTCAATCCGAGGCTGAACGCGTAATCCCCCCATTTGTTATGCCAGGTTTGACTATACCGGGTTCTCAGACGCTTCCCGTGCATCGATCCAAATGACTCACTCCGCCAACGGTCCAACAGTTTCGCTGGAAGAGGCACGGAGGATCGAACAGGAGACCGCGGCACATCTATTGGAATCACGGAAACTCACCTTGATCGTGGACTTGGACCAGACGATCGTGCATGCTACCGTCGATCCGACAGTTGGCGACTGGATCTCGGAGGGTGAGGCTTGGGAGGCCAGACAGGCTAAACGTCGAGCAGAGTTCGAAGCCAATGTCAAAGCTGAAGTTAAGGCCGAGGCCGAGGTTGACGGAGGTGCCGGCGGGATCGGGGCTGCCACCCTTGTGGTCAATGGGGGTGGAAAGGTGAAGTTCGGACCTGACCCCGATGACGAGGTGAACCCGAACTGGGAGGCTCTGAAGGACGTCAAGAAGTTCAGACTTGGTCCAGAAGCTTTCCTTCCACCTACCGGGATTCGACCCTCTGGCTCGAGGAAAGGGAAGGAGAGAGCGATCGAGAATGAGGGTTGTCTGTACTATGTCAAACCGAGGTGCGTTCTCGTTGCTGTGCCATTCTGGCTGAAGTTAACTTGTTTTCTGGTGACGTGTTTGTAGACCAGGATGGCAAGAGTTCCTCAGCCACGTATCCACCAAATACGAGATGCACGTCTACACCATGGGCACCAGGGCATACGCCGAAGAAGTCTGTGCGGCCATCGACCCTGGGGGAGTTTTCTTCGGCGGAAGGATTCTGTCGCGTGATGAGAGTGGAAGTGAGTTCGTCTCCGATCCAAGACTCGAGATACGGTGTACTTATATTGCCAACTCAGGTTTGACACAAAAGAGTTTACAACGACTTTTTCCGTGTGACACATCCATGGTGGTGATAATTGACGACCGAGCCGACGTCTGGGAGTGGTCCCCCAACCTTGTCAAGGTCATACCATGTGGGTTGGCACTCTGCGATCCTTGCCAATATATGCGCATATATCTGACGTTTCTCGTGCATGCAGATGATTTCTTCGTCGGAATTGGGGACATCAATTCCGCATTCCTTCCCAAGATCACCCCGCTCACGCCTTCAGCCCCATTTCAACCTCCGTCATCCTCTTCCGATCCTGCCGCACCACCTCCCCCTTCCCCTTTACTTGCACACTCCTCCCCCACCCCTTCATCAGTATCCGAGATATCGTCCGAGACTGCCATCCACGAGTCACCACCAACGCCAATAGGGACGGACGACGAGGACGTGGAAAAGAGGACGATGCTCACGAGAAACTCTATCGCGTTGGAAGCCCAGGTCGAAGAACGGCCTCTTGCAAAGAAGCAGGAGGAGTTAGAGGAACAAGAGCAGAAGGAAGAGACTCAGAATCAGTCTGGTGGTGATGCCAGTAAACCTGATGGTAAGGGGGCAGAATCGGTTGAAGTCAAGGCGGACGCGACCCCTCAATCAAATCTACATAAACATACCGCAAAGCCATTGCTGAGGAACGACGATTACGAACTCTCGCGAGTTAAATCTGTGCGCTATTCCGTTTGTGTCTGAGTTTTTTGATGCTTAAGAAACGCTATCGAATTCCAGCTGTTGGACCAAGTTCACCAAAAATTCTACGATGCATACGAGCTCTCCCAAGCTCTGAAAGGACCCACTTCCCCGATTACCAAGAAGGGGAGGAGGAGACCAAGTGTTGTCGACGAGGATGCTCCGTTGTACGATGTCAAGGTCAAACATTTCTCACTTCCTCTCACTACGACAATTGTACTGACCGCCTAAACGCACGACGATCAACACACCAACGTTGTCCGTTTATTGTTTCTCCTTGTTTTCATGCAGGCGATCATCCCTGGCATAAGACAAATGACGTTCGCCGGTTTTCGAATCGTCTTTTCAAGTGTAATCCCCTTGGATGTTCCACCTGAAACGACAGATATCTGGCGAACGGCTGTCGCATTTGGTGCGGAGTGCTACAAGGAGTTGAATCCGAGGATCACACATGTCGTGGCGAATAAGGTCGGTCTACCTTCACAACGTCCCTCAGGTCTGTGGAGGGATTGATGTTCTTCTCCCCTTCGTTTCACGTAGCGGGGTACGGCGAAGGTAGACCAAGCCCGGCGACTCCAACGAACTACGAATCTTTCGATCAAGATCGTCTGGCTAGCATGGTTCAACGACTCTCTTGCGCTATGGAAGCGGCAAGATGAGGGTCCTTATCTCCTGGATGACCCTTCCCAGCGGTCAACTACCCCACCCTCAGCACCTCCTACACAAAATGCGGGGTCGGGGTTTGGGCCCATGGGCAATGGAGGAAACGAAGGCGACGATGACCCGAAATCCAGTGATGATGCGGATGATGCAGAGGTCGAAGTGCATGCAATATCCTCTGACCCGGAACCGGACGCGGACGATTGGGATTTCGACATCCATAATCCAGCTTCGACTTCTACCGCTAAAGTCCCAGGTCTTGCGAGGGCCAGCGGGGACACGGCAGTGACGGGGACAGGGACTTCAACACCTGTGACGGAGGCGGCATTAAAGGAGCTCGAAGGAACGGGAGACTTGAAGATTGATATTGACTGGGCTTTGATGAATGATGAATTTGACGCATGGATGGAGGGGGATAGCAGTGATGAAGATGAAGGAGGCGGTGGCGAAGGCAAACCGAAACCGGCAGGGAGTAGAAATGTTGGTTCGAAGAACATGGATGTGTCGGAGGACGAGTGGACGGATGAAACGAATAGTATCATCAGGTGAGGAGAATCTGTGTCCTGGTTTTCATTCCGTTGCTAACCTATATGTTTGCATCCAGCACACCAAGGTCCAAACGCAAACGCTTACGTTCTCTCACCCCATCTGAAGCAAACTCTGCCGTTTCCTCACCCGGGGATCCATCACTCCGTTCTCCCCTGTCCAAGCGGAAGAAACTCTCAGCCGGTCGGTTTGGCGCTGGTTCTAAGCTGAGGGAGTCCCACATTATCCATGCACCGGACTTTACTACTTCGGCACACAGCAGTAGAGCTGGGTCCCTCACACCTTCAGAGAATGGTACAGGTACTGGATCGAAACCTGGTACCCCTCGGAAGGATGGGAGGGTGGGTAACGGGGGAAATGATGAAAAGGGTGACGACAACGACGGGAGTGAAGAGGCGTTTGATATCGATGATGACTTCCTCGCGAGAGAGATGGAGGAAGAACTTGGTTAGTGGGCCCTCAAACGGCTCGGTTCATCATCCCGCCTTTCTCTTTCCCCCTTCTATCATTTCGCTGCATTTTTTTCCTGAATTGCTCTCCAGAACCAAGTCGAGATGTTTTTCCGGTGGATCACCGTGACGCCTTATCAATTGACGACTAGATATCCTTGGTTTTTGTTTCTGCACGCACCACACCCCCTCCCATGGCGAGCCCTCCCCATCATCTCTGCCTGCTGTGCTACTTGTACCGTTATGGACCGTACCCAGTGCTTGCGTAGGGGTCCTCCCTCTCGCTCTAGTTACACGCTTCGTCCTTTGGTCTTTTTGGATTATTCTGGATAGATATAGGGTACTATTCGGATCGAAATAAAGTTGCTACGCTTTGAATCCATGAGAGACCACGTATTTAGATCACCGGGGTAAATCGTTTTCCAGAAAGAACAAGCCACATTCTCCACGCTTTGATCATCGTTACCATGGTGCCTTGGGACGGCGACAATCCGCCCTGATCTCTGTCTTGGAGGCAAGAGGCAGGCTTTCTTCCTGATTCTCGCCACGTAGGCGCTAATCGCCACCTCGAGGACTTGGCCCAGGGCGAAGAATCGCCGGTACAGTGCTGCACTGAGGATCTCGAACGTTCGAGTACAAGATCAGCGGTGAGCAGTTCCCTGTGATTTTTGGCATCGCGAGGGGGGTTCTCGGGGCCTTTGCACACGTCGCGGAATATCATTCACGATACATCGACCGCATAGTGTCGTTCATATTTTGTCGGCTGGTGGATGCAAGATCGTTGTGAAATAGGTCAGTGCAAACGTATCAGAAGTGAAGGTGCTCACAGGCCCAATCACGTCTCGGGTTTTTGTACTGATCCATTCACATCAGGTACCGTACTAAAGTACTAACTCTCCATACAACGAAGTGCATCCCCCGTCACCGGGTTTCTTCAATCCCCCAAGCGTAAAGTGATGTCGGGGCAATGTTGGTAACCAATCATCAATAGCTGGCAAAGTGGGGTTTCTATGACGTTCGATCTGCCCAAAAAATAAACACGTCACACGGCTTCCCGCCACCTCACACGAAACCGTCAACCGCGTCACACGGTCTTGTCTCGCCACACGCACGGGGATACCTCACACGCACACGGGGATACCTCTCACACACACGGGATACCTCTCACACACCGGAAGAGATCTCTGCGAAACAGGTAGATTATGAGTGGGTTACAGCTGGTCAAGGAGTCCGGAATTAGGGGTGGTTCTGACGAAAGGGGGACAGTTGGGGAATCTGGTTGGAAAGGGGCTATTCATCAGGGTCACTAACCCAGGATTTGGGCGCATTAAGGTCGAAAAAGGTAGGGTAGAGGGAAACGAGACGAAACGAAACGAGTGTTTTAGCCCATGTATATGGGGTTAAAAATATGTAATGATCTCCAGCCAAGGGTTCTCCGATTGGATGTAATCCTTGTCGAGGTGGGAAGATGCGCTCGTGCCCGCGGTGCCAGAAATACTCACCGCATCGGTCGGCTCGGGGCTTGGGGAATGCACAAACAACGGAGTTGTGCTCGACAATCCTACGGTGGTGTTAGTAACCAACAATCTGTAACGATCTAGGAATATACCGGGTTTCCCGATCCTCTGGACCTTCCTGGGATGTGGTGGAGAAGGTAATAAATCACCAATATCCTCCATTTCACTTGCGGTGCGTTTTGCTGAGACCGAGCGAGTTACAGGTCGGCGCGGTGGGCTCACAACCTCAACAGACACGTCCTCTTCACTTGAACCCTCCAAGTCATCCTCCTCTGCAAGCGCATTGTCGGCAACGGGAGATATGTTGAACGAAATATTGACATACCGGGACCCGATGACCATGCCCATTTTCCTAGCATCTTCTCAGTAATCGGGTCAACCGTGGCTGTTGGTACGGTGAATCAGTGATCGTGCAC
>Ga0307515_10011233_pt1 | contig 17006 bp, 13 predicted proteins | sample 17_EM_MG_FD_194513 | JGI IMG/M metagenome (GOLD analysis project Ga0307515, IMG submission 194513) | Populus trichocarpa ectomycorrhiza microbial communities from riparian zone in the Pacific Northwest, United States - 17_EM | ecosystem: Host-associated > Plants > Roots > Unclassified | place... | reverse complement strand
TTGGGGCTTCATAGTTAATTGTCCAAGAATCTCGAACAAAAATTCATTGTATGCCAGTAAGGAAATTAAGGTACATTGTTTAGTGCAACGACAAATTAAAGCCTAAAATCTGTACATCATGAATTGATGCGTAATTCAAACCTAAGTTATAATCTCCTTTTAACTTGATAACCATAGACTATTTTATCCAGTCTTTAGAGCTGCCTAACTTGACAGTCATTATAGGTTCTCCCTAAAAGAGTTGCTCCCTTAATACTTGTACTCCTCCTCAATGACTGATCTCACTAGTCAATTAGTCATGGCTAACGTTTGTGGGGCAATCTTTTTCATGTCAGGAAAAGTATTAGAAGGGGAGGAGAGGAGGTGGGGGTATGGCTACTTGACCTATCTGCTTGCTAATGAGCCATCTAATAAACTAATAATAGGGAGACTAGCAATTTTTTTCCTACCAGCAAATTGAAATGTGCATTCACTTGAACTAGCTAGTATCAATAGAAGCCACATTCATTTTATCAGAAAGATGCTATATTTGGAACTTATGCAGTTATGCTTACAAAAATTACTCAGGCTGTTGTACTAGAGCAAATTTTACACACAAACATCATTTATCAAGGCTGAAGCCATGGAAAGTCTGCATACCTTCTTCAGACACATGGCAATATGTGAGGGATTCGGCTTCTTGCTGTCGAGGCTTGTAGCATCAAGGAGTGTTCTAGTGCACCTAAATGCACGCTCTTGCATTGCATCAGGCATGTCTGCTGATCTCAGCCGTATGTTCAAGTTTACAGCTATTGCTGCTAGCTTCACTGGATTGGGTGGTGGTGGTCTCACCATGGGTGGCACAGGTGGCAGGCACTGCACCCTTTCTTTATTCTTTGCCATTCTCCACCTCCTTCCGATCTCTGACTGTGGTCTATCCATGGAATCAAGCCTGGACCGAGTCGCAAATGTCTCGGGGGGGGGGGGGGGAGTGAGTGAGTGAGAGAGAGAGAGGGGGGGGGGCGACTAGGGAGGTATTAGTAATGTTTTGGACTTGAACTTTGACTGGGGGCAAGTACTTTGTTTCGCGTTGATTCTGGTTTTGAAAGAGACAGGTGAGTGAAACAGCGTTCCATTTTACGCAAAATAAGAGAAGGTGTTTTCATACAAGATAAAAATATAAGTAATGATAATAAGAGTGTGCCACACACGTGACTTAAAAACGTGGAGGGGTCCACTTGCTTTTGGATGATGTATATAACCGTTTTGGTTACATTCTTTGGTGTTGAAGGATGTCAAAAATAGATGCTACTAAGCCTTCTAATAGATGGAGCTCTTGTTACAAGCCTCAAAGCTTTCAATAAAGGTTAATTATTTCTTCGTCTATTGGGACTACTATCTTCCCCTCAGAGATATAAAAGAGATTATATTAGGTTGCCATGGTTGAAGAAGAGTTTGAAACTCTACTAGAGGGTGCGACAAAGATTGTGTTGCATTATTATGCTAGAGCATACATAATGCATATATTTGAGGCCGTGATCTTCATTAGTTTGACAGGTAATTTAGTTCCATGTTACTTTCTATCACTTCTAAAAAACTTTAATGTCATTCATAACTATGGTTGGGGTTTGATGATACTTGCATATTTGTACTGACAGTTTTGTCACGCATGCATGTCAAACATGAAACAAATTGGTGGATGTTTATTGTTCCTACATGTATGATTTGATATTAAGTTCTATAAAATATTTTTATTTTAAATATTTACTAATTTTTTTATTGTGAATATGAAGCTATGGTTGTGGGAGCATCTCTACATTGGTCACCCTGATTTTTGGAGAAATCAAATACTAGACATGATTACGGGAACACAACTCTCAATTGGAGCGATGCCTTATAAAATTTAAATTTTCTATAAAAGAAATGTCTAAATTAACTATAATTATTTTTCATGTTAGTTAGGTTGGGGAGACGTCTAGGTGTTTTACAGAAAATCTCACTCATGTTCACGAGTTCAATTAGGACGAGTTGGATTCACATAAGCCTCACCAAATGTGCGTGAACTCAATTATTTAATTTTTTATTTAACTTTATTTTTCTGGGTGTTGATGTTATATATATATATATATATTATGGTTTTATAGGTGATATGGACATTGTGCATCGACAATGTTTTTGAAAGAGCATCTCCATTATACATGAAGGGTACTGACTTATGACTATCAATGGTCCTTATACATTGTTTGTCATTGTTGAGGTGCATTGTCCTGATTGGGCAATACATCAATTTAGACTGCATTAACACATACATGATGATGTCGATACACTTGATGACTTACATGTTATTAATCATTAGACGATGATTGGTTGATGGTTCAGGTAGAATATATCAATCTCTGGCATGCGATAAGAGATCACATATTTACGGAGTGATACCCGCCTATTGAGTTAGATCTCTATATATCTTGTTATATGAATATAACAAGACGATTCATAACACCACTATGAGAACATGTTATGAGATGTCAACATGACACTCCGTGTAAGCCAAAATATATTCTGGATAATTATGAGTCTCGTGCACTAAGATATAATAAATTAATATGTATGGATTAGTTTTTTAAAAAAAATTGTAATAAAATTCTTATTTATATCTTATAAATGATAACATATTTTTTTCTCATATATTAGGTGAATTTTTTAATATACAAGGGTCAAAGAACTGAGATCGTAGTTTGTGATGCTACCGATGATGTTGTACATGATGCTTTCAATACTTTGTTTTCATCATGTCATTTTTCACTTGAAGAAGTTGGGGAGACTTAACGTTTGGACAATGCAATAGAGGAGGATGAAGTTGTTTATCATGCACAACGACGACATACTTGTGGTTCTAATGGTGCAAGCCCATCGATGAGTTAATTTGTTAGATATAGAATAATTATGTAATTATATAGTTTACTTTATAATTGAATTGATATTTTTTATTGTAATGAATTTTTCTGGTGTTGTAATTTAGTTTCTTTAATTATGAAATTAGTTGCTATGAAATTAGGTAAATTTTTTTAAATTGTTGCGTTGAATTTTGTTGTGATGAACTCGTTGAGCTTGAGTTGCTGTTTTTGTGATTTTGTTGTCTTTGAAATTGTTTTCTTGGTCGGGGGCTAAAAGTATTGAGACATAAACAACTAGCTTTGTTATAGATGACATATATACTGCATAAGCGATCAATTAAGACGCACATGTTCTCCAACCAGTAGACATGCATGTTAATAGGTGCAGCTTGCATTACATGCGAAATTTTTTTTTTTTATTAACGTGAATATCTGGGTCAGTTTGCACGTACCTCGATTAATCTTACGAGCCCTGAAGTTAACAACCATATAAATCTCTAGTGACTCTGAGGTTTGTAAGACTCGAACTAATAATCTCTAGAGAACAAATTTAAAGTCTGACCAGTTAAGTTATACTCATGCGCGTAACTTGTATTACTGTGTTATAGTAAAATATATATTTCTAAGCGTGATAATTTGAGAAATAATTTGAACTGCTATGCGAATAGAATAATAATAAAAAAAAAAAACCGAGCTGTGGGACAGTCCTTGGTTTAGCTTGTTCAGCTTTGGAAGCTGTGACAACAACAACTTGTGTCTATCATTTGTGAATCCTACTTTACTATTACAGGCCACTGGATACACCTGATTTATTCAGTGAACAGAAAGCATAGGGCTAGCGACACCAACTATCTTCTTCTAATCCAATAATCCATGATTCCATCCACTATGGAAGCATTGCAGGCCTCTTCCATGTAAAGACTTGGTGAAGCAACTATCCATAAAGAGTAGTGCTATTTGGCTAATTGGTGGTGTGTTGGACATGAGAATGGTGGATCAATCAATCCATCCCATGCTCAAGTTACTTGACTAAATCACCAAATTCAGCACCAACAGATTCTCTTGTGCAATAAGCTAGATGCACAAACACAAAAACTGAGGCTGAGGCTGAGGCTATGGAAGCAACTCTTTCTGGTTCATCACAACAACCGGGAGGTACGAACATATATAGCATTGAGTTCAAAAGATGTGGATGTATAAACAGATGGTCTGACTGATAATGCATCCACATTAATCAAAAGTAAAGTTCACTCTACAAAAAAGCATCAGCAAGGACAGAAAATATAACTGTTTGGATCTTTTAATGCACAGGGGGATGCCGTAATTTCTTGTGTAAGGAAATAGTTTCTAACAGAGAAAAAACCAGTTTCAAGATCAAATTCGCTTTCATAGTATGCCATTGTATGACTGAATTTTACAGAGGCTGCATCTCCAAGCTGGTGCCCTTATCAGAGGAAAGAGTAGAATCCTGGTTTTCGTTGGTGGCGCTCATCTCTTGAACAAGGGGAGGATTGACAACGGTCATTGGGATGACAAAGTTATCTGATAGACGACCTTTCATCTCCCTGTGCTCCTGGCACAAAGCACACCAGTGCATGCAGCAGTGCACCATGCATGGGTCACAAGGTGAATTCTGCAATCCAAACAAATGCAAGTAAACAGTAATGTAAATAATGATGGGGAGTATGCAATGCCTAAGCTTTAGGCGTTGGCACTATAGCAACCCCCTAAATATCAAGGCTCCATTCGGCAGCACAGTGGAAGCCATGCTGGTTGTTGGCACGCACAGGCTACATGATTTTGGTTAACTGAAAAAAGCAGTTGACATCCTTTTCGCAAAAGCTCAAATTTAATGCTCTTTGCTGCTTTTGAAACTACTCGATTTGAATTGGCCAAAAAAAATTTCTTCTGCGATTCTCATATTTTATTACTTCTGAAGGAATAGAATGCTCTTTAAATTTACAGAATTATATAACTACCATTTCATTATGCTTTGTTAATTGACATCAACTTCCAACAGCACACTTTATCACGAACTAAACAAATTTATGCACTGAAAAAGTAATTCTCACCATAAGAGAGCACATTAAAATATCAAGTCATTCAAGGAATAATATCACTAATTACAGTATTCCATAGGGGTGTTCAAAATAACCTAAGAACATGATATCCAATACTAACCGCTGGATTATAAAAGCTTAACCTATGACTTACGATTTTTAAGTTCTTATTTGAAGGATTGCATATGTTTAGGATGAGTTTAGGTTAACCTGAAAACCAAATTTGAACTTAGGTTAAACGAACCTATAGATTCTTTGATTGTCAGGTTCAGGTTCACAAAAGTATCAACCTGATTCTCATGTTCAGGTTCAAGTTCTTGGGTAATGGTTCATGGTACCGAATTATGCACACCCCTAGTATTCCATATGTTACAGCTCTTATAATTATTAGTGCTCCATGACATACAAAAGGAATTCAGAAGCAGTCATCTTGTCTGCATCTACAAAATGTGCATGTGATGCTTTTTTTAACCTTAACAAAGTGTTCAAGGATCAGTGTCGTCTTCAATTCATACAATGAATATTAAAATTGAGAAATTGAGATTACCTTGAGATGATATTTCTTCTGTAAAGACTGCCTGACAAGACCAGTGTATACGCCACACATCCACCATGCAAAAAGTAAACCCTCACAAATGAGAAATGATGTCCCTGGGTGAAAGCCATGGAAAACTGCTGTTGCTGCGGCCAGTGCAAGGCCACCTTCAACACACACAGCATGGCAAATGCACGGGGTAGTCCAGGGAGTATCATCTCTCAAGCTCTCAATATTTCTACCGAATAGAACACAAGGGCAAAATAGTCCTGTCCAGCCTTTCAAGGTGTAAAATAAGAAGTATTAATTCATCATGCCTTGCATAAATAACTAGCTAAAACACTCAAAAAATGGTTCCCATACTTGTTGAAGAAACTATGAAATACAAGAGAATGAATTGCATAAAGTTGCCAAAAAGACAATAACATCCACTTAACCAAGGAATAACAAAAACTAGTGACAGCCTACCACACCTTCCCAAGCATGGTGTGGATTCTAAAATAATATGCTGTTGTAAAATAGCAGATCCTATATTAGATTGTCTATAAATTAGGAAATAGAATATAAATTAGGGGTCACTCTTAATTAGGATATATGATTTGATTTGGTTCCTGATTTCATGCCTTGTATTCTCCTTTAAATAAGAACTTTGTACAAACTATTTTGAATCAAGTCAATAAATTGATTTCTAGAGAATACCCTTTGTCTTCATATGCATTGTACTATCTATGTCATCATCACATTATTAATTATGAGAAACAAATTTAACACCGTCCATAAAACTTTACTTGCGATATCCAGTTATATTTTGTTTCAAAAATAAATACAGGAAAGAAAAAGAAAAACTAGGAAAACAAAGGATTATATGTTTAAATCAGTTGAGTTTGCAGACTTGTACATTGCATGAAACTCTAAATGATACCTATTTTAAGTATTTCACTAGATCATAACTTCAAAATAGAATTCCAATTCAGCATTGAGAAGTACATTAGACCTAAAAGTTTGATCAGTTATGGCAAGTGACAGCAACACAAGAGCACAATAACTATCAATTTCCAAAATCTCACGATTCATTTGGTCAATCAAAGCCATTTTTCAAAACCATGTTCCTAAATGAATAAAAAATTTGAATTGACCGGCCTGTTTGGGAGTGTAGTTGTGGTTACCGTTGCTTTTCAAAGTGATTTTCATTCCGAAATGCATCAAAATAATGTTTTTTTTTTAAAAAAATTATTTTTTAGATCAGCGCATTAAAACGATCCAAAACATAAAAGAAAATTAATTTTTAGCAAAAACAATTTTTGAATTTTTTGGAAACGCGGGTTGGCCCGCGTTTCCAAACGCTCTCTTCAAATGGCATCCATGCATCTAAGTACCACAGTTGTGGAAAAACTATTTCTTCTCTACTAACAGCAATGGGGAAATAACACCAAGAGACAAGTTGTAATAGAAAAAGTCTAAGAATTTCATTTTAGATCCACAAGGATTTGAGAAAAATGAGAAGAAAAGAAAACAAATAAAAGAAATCATTGATTTGGGAAACAACAAAAAACAGAAACAAGTGAACTGCCTGCATTCAAATCCTAAATGGGGCTACCATATGGGCAGATAAACAATTTTTTATCGGATGAAATTATGTCTCCAACAGATGTTTACTTAGCTCAGGGGCACAACTACGTCAAGAAAGTAATGCTCACAATCTGTCTAGGGCAGGAGCTTCAAGAGAAACTGCCATGACTTTCCTTTCAAGCACATGCAATGAGCACAAACTCAGATTTGGCCAAAGCCATTTATCTCATGTACTGGATAATAACCAGATAGTTCAATACGTCCGAATTAAGGGCAAAGCGGATCAGCTAAGTACATATGTCCATGTCATAAATTCTAACTTAATAAAATGAAAAGCAGCTAAGCACTACATAGATCACAATAACAGAAGCAATTCATCTCCAACAAGTTCTGAACGTATCCAAATGCGATACCCCCACATCATAGAACATTGATTTGAAAACTATATAATACTAAATTATAAACGTACTTACAGCTTTCGGTATCATCAGCACATCCAAAAATCCCAGTAGTCCAAGGCTCATCTCCTGGAGGCTCAAAGTTTTCAGGTAAAGGTTGCCCACATTCATTACACTTACGAACGGTCAACTGCCCCACCGAAAAAAAATCAGTGATCCAAAAGATCCCATCTTTACACAAATTTAGCCTCGACATTCAAATCCCACAAAGAAACACATTTATAATTTGACCCAAGAGAAGTAGATACAGCAATATCAGATCAAAGTTGAAAAGCTAAACCCTTCTAAACTTTGAAACCATCCCATCTGACAGTAAAACATTAAAATTACTTAAATTTCAGGACTTGAAACAAAAGGTGACAAAATCTGATATTAAAGAGAGAAAGATTGAGACCTGAGGAACCTCAATGGGCTGATTTAGCTCACCGGGCTTAATCTCCTCTACATCAGCTTGTTCTTTTGTTAACTTCACATATCTTGAAGCGGTTCCTTCAGCCATCTAATCTCACAAAACCCAGAAAACCTCTGTTTAGCCTCTGAGAGATGCAAAATAAAAGAAACCCAACAAGAAAAAAGCCAAACTCTAGTGTTTTTTTTTTATATATAAAAGAAAGTTAATCTTGATTAATGCTAAACTCGGGGGATTAGAAGCAAACACCACACTGCAAGAAATATCTGTGGGAAAACGGTGAAAAATAGAAAACCAAACCTGCAAAAGAGAATATTTAATCTAATTTTAATAATTAAAAGTGATGGAAATGCTAGATTACATTCCGATCAAGAAGGAATAGGTGGGGGGTTTAGTGTAAGGAGATTACGAGGTCAACTTTCTACATCTTTATTACACTTGAATGTGGATTGTGGAGCAGGCATTCGGTTTCTTCAAAGACTACGACTTCTTACCAGGCTTTGACTCACCCTTTCCTGGCCCGAATGCATTTGGGTACCTACCAGGAGAATATGTTGCGAGTTAAAATTAACTGCCCCCGTTCGTTTTTCTTTAGTAAAATAAATGATTTCTTTTTTCTCATATAACTTGAAGATTTTTTCAATTTTAAATTTGTGAAAATTACCTGAACAAAGCTCATGAATTAATTGAGACTAAATTATTGAAATTCGGTGGTGAATTATTTTGTTTTATTTAAAAATATATCAAAATAATATTTTTTATTTTAAAAAAATTATTTTCAACATCAATTCATCAAACGATTAAAAAATAAAAAAAAATTATTTTTTTTGAAAAACACGTTTCGAAATTGTCTATAGAGAAGCACAATTATCATATGATGTTTTCTTATTATTATTTTTTAATCGAACCCGATTGCTTTGTTCTTTACATGGCAATTTTATCAATTTCATTCGGTTCAACTTACCAAAGGCTCAAATTCTAATGACATAAATCATTTTAGTCCAATATGATAATTGCAGAGTATTATTTCCAAAGCCTACAAAAAAAAATGAAAAATTTTCCATCCATCTTGAAGACTTGGCTGCTACGACTTGAGAAACTCTCCACGTAAAGCCATGAACCAATAAGATGATAAAATGGAACACTTAGTTGCAAGATTTTTTCACGTAAAAAGAGTATAATTTCCATCGCAACTACAACACAAGTGAGATTTTTTGCCCCCATTTTCAAGACTTGGGTGGTAGGTATTTGAACTATGACTACGAGGGCCAATTTCTGTACCAACCAGCCCAAGCAGACACCAACCCACTAATACCAAGAGTAACAGCATGGTTGCAAAATGGGTTGGGCTCAATATCTGCCAGTGCAATAATCAAATCTGCAACGTTAGCTGCTACTGCCATCAACCTCATCACTCTCTCTGCTCTGATCTTCCTCGTGCTCTCTTTCGCATCATCTGAACCATCTTCTTTTGAAGAGATTAAGAGCCTTCTCTCTGTTTCTAGCCCTTCTTTCATTATAATAAAATCAGCTATAATGAAAAATATGTAGCCAAAAGACTCGCCCAATGCTGAAATGAAGCTCATCCTTCTTGCCAACTTTGCATCCAAAGTTCCAATTCTTGATAACCAAAGAAAATGGTCAAAAAAGAAATAGACCATTTCTCCTGCATTAGCAAGAACAGCTAAGACCTTTAACGTCGGGGTTGCGCCAGGGCCTCTTCTTAGAGCATTGAAGCCAGTGAGAAACCTGCCAGTTCTGAAGGCTTTCCGGCCAAGGCCAGAAGCAACTTCCCATTGCTTGAATCTCATTGCAGCGTCTGGATGGGTGGCTTCTACATGCCAGTGAACAAGCTTGGACACATACTGGAAAGTCTTGACAAGCTTATCTATGCCATCTCTCTTTGCTAGAAAGATGACCAGCTTGTCCACTGTGTCATTCATGGTTGAAGCCCTGAGATGCTAAATGATAATTGTTGCTGTTGGTGATGGTGATGAGTTCGATGGAAAGTTATTCATTTGCTATTCGTAGCAGTGTTTGAGAACAATGAAAAACCTAAAACGAGAGCCACAGATTATGTCCTTCATGGATAAAATTCCGTAGAGGTACACGAATGGTTGGACCTTGTTTTGCTCCTCATTACCAGTAGTTTTATTGTGTTACTAATGTTTTTGTATGCTGTCTGATTGTAGGCCCTCTTTGCCTTGTTGCCTTGTGTACAACGAAGCTTCCATTGACTGTTGTCAGTTGCATAATAGTAACAATGAAGATGATTTACCTGTTACACTGGACTTTGTGGTGAGAAGTGAGGTAGAATTAAGTCATTCTCCTTCCAGGGAAGAAACGAAAAAGGGAGTAGTTAAAAAAGGCCCCTTATGCCGCCAGCTAAATGTTTATTTTTCTAGTAAACCCAGTCAGGCAACTGCTACATTTTTCGATGACAAGGAACCCTATTTGTATGGCACCAAGTAGGTTATACCCAAAATAATGGAGTTGACAATAATTTGTGCAAATTAACTGTCAATTGCTTTTTTCAGAATTTTGGCTAAAGCAGAAGTGTGAATTCCTTTCAAACTTGTAAGAGGTGTAAATTAAAATTGTAGCTCTCACTTTCAAGTCCACCTTTTTGCAGTTCTGCGGGGTTGCCACAGTCCTCAACGAGAAGACAAATCAATAGCGTTGTACCAGCAAGGGCTAGAGCATGCAACCATCAGCTGTTTACCACACCTTCCATAACGAGTAAGGAGTTTAACAAAAGATGATATCTGACAAAAGATGGACCTGCTGACATGTGCCGAGTGATATCTAACTTACATCCTTCAGGTTTCCAATTCAAAAGAGAAAAAAAAATCGTCGCTTTAGCTTGGACAAGCTCAAGCAGCAAGTTGTACCGGGAATGTGTGATAATAAACCTTTTAAACGATAGCATCAGATTGACAAATCAAATTAAATCTAAACACATCACAACATAGATCATTTCGACAATGCAGGTTCATGAGATTAATCGAGGTGCATGCAAACTCGGTTAAACACCCACATTAATCTAAAAAAAAAAAAACAATGCAAGGTAATTGTCATTACATATTTTCCAATTCAGCATTGTTCAATTTGAACCTCCAATAAGATAGCACTAACTTAATTTTAATATTCCCATGCACAAACCATCCACAGATTACATCAGGAGCTTACTTACTGGCGGCAACTCTACCATCCAAGTTCAACAGATTACATGTCTTTCCTGCAAGCTGGTCACAGAAATATGCTATTTGAAATTTCATATAGGTTCAAGTTACCTCCAGTTCCCGCACCATTTCAAGTTATAGTGCATCCAGTTCCAGTCCGCTGAAGTAGATTTCCAGACAAGCATAGAAAGAACTGTTCCAAGTAATTGAGTTTTAGAGACATCTTGACTCTAAAAGATACTATGTAAGGGGCAGTTACCTATTGTTGGCCGATCCTGGCTTTTGAATTTTTTACTCCAAAGGTACCCACTACTCTGTAAGACAAAAAATCAGTTTTCCATGAAATTGAATTCTTGAGGTTTCCAGGTCGGATAACCACCCAAAAACACATGTATCTGGCCTCAAAGACTGCCTATTTATTTGCAAAGCACTCACACAGCCCAGTCACTTTGAGTTCCATATGACAATGGTACAGGCAAAATTGAGTGGACAAATGAGCTTTCCTGCCTACTAGATCATCAACATGCTAAAACTGAAATGCAAGATCAATTAAAATGGGGCATGGTTAATAACACTACAACTTGGGATTCCCAAATTTCTTTCCCTGTCTAGTCAACCAAGAAGCAGTTGCCAACCCAGCTTGAACCACCCCCCCCCCCCCCAACCTTCTACAGTAAGGCGAAGTCAACCTATAGGCGCAGGTCATGTTAGAAAACAAGATTTATTTGTTACCTTGAGATTGAGACACTAAACCATCATCGGTCTCAGCAGCAGTGTCACTCAAGCATATATTTTGAATCTGTACTCTTTAAGTACACGAGAACATCAATGACCAAAGATAGGAGACAGATACTAGACTATGAATCAATGTTCCAGAGACAAAGGCGTAAAAAATTTGTTCAAACAAAGTCCAAAAAGAACACAAAATAGTTACAACAGCATTAAGTAATACCTACCTCAACCCTTTTCTCCTCTAATAATATTTGATGAAAGTGAGGTAAACTCTCAATAAAGCTGTGAGATAACAAGAAATTTTTTACCCATGATGACATTTAACGTGAGTCTCCAAAAGCACATGTTCATGAAACTTTGAGATTAAAAAAGTCTACCTCATATAATTTTAAACTCAGATATCTATGAACATAATCCTCTAATTTGGGCGAACTGGACTTCTAGGTGACCTCCTGCGACCATGCCTAACAGGGGAACATGACCTGCTCCGATCACGGTGCCTATCCCTGCCACCATCCCTTCCATTCTTAGCCCTCCAATCATCTCGACTACCCCTACCATTCCACTCCCTTGACCTTTCACGATCTCGGTGCCTGTCCCGCTCCCTTTCTCTATCTCGATCATGATACCGATCTCTATCACCTGAACCACTCCTCCTACTCTCATTTTCCTTCTCCCTCAGTTTCCTCCGTTCTTCGGCTTCTTTTTCCCTTGCTAATCTTTCCTCCTCCCTTGCCTTCTCCTTAGCTTCCTGTGTATTTCACATTCTCAGTTCACTAAAAAACAAACAAATATATTGTACACTGAATTCATACAGCGAAGTTAACTCACCTTGTACTCGGTGATATAATCCCGGACCATCCCATATCCTATGTGCTGCTTCCCCGTGATATGAGACTGGGTTCTCTCTGCAACATCATTTGCAACCAGAAAGGAACCACAAATCTCACACAAAGCCATCTTTTTCTCCTGTGGAACCACCAACACTTTATCATTCTGGCATTGAATCAATGCTTTCTCAGCATTAAGTTCGTCCACCTGTTAGAAGAGTCGCAAAAAGTCAGGATTTAAGTCACTGGTTGGGCAAGCGATTTCATATTTCAGGAAAAAAAAAGGAAAAGGAAGGTTTAACACAATATCATACTTAAAGGAGGAAATGCAACATAAAAGCATGAATGCATTGTTTTTATATTTTTGTTATTTTCAGGTCTGGGTGGGGAATGGGCTGCTATTAGAAACAAATTAAGAACACCTTTTTCATAAGCGCTTGAGCTTCATCCACCTTCCCAACTTCGCCAAGGGCCTCCACTTGCACCAGCAGGTTTTTTATTTTCTCCTCCACCACAGATAATCGTTCAGACTTGTCAGCTGACAGCGGAGGAGGTGGCATAGGTTCATCCCCTTGTGCCAGGCGTTCTCGTCCACGCCTAACTCTTCTATCCAATTCCATAACCTGCATAGAAAAGGATCCCATGTAAACATATAAAACTACATATCACAAATAACAAGCAACCAAAACCAAGAAGTAAGAGACCTACCAATTTCTCACATCTCTGAGCAAGTTCTGCTTCAAATTTAGCCAGATATGCATCATGTCTTGGGGACTTCTCAAAGCTTAAGTCAGAAAATATTTAATAGAGCCATTAGATAAGTTTGAGTACATATGGAGAGAGTATGAGAAAATTCTGATGAAGAAGACCAACTAAACTTTGATAGAACACCTAATTTTGACCAATCATGCACTAGAAGCACAAGTATCGAAACAAAATAAAATCAAAATATGTAAATCACTGACGCTATGGACTGATTTGAACAGCACAAATTATTCTCCTCTTCTTACAACAACCTGATGAACATTTTAGTTTAGTTACATCAAGAAGAAAAAATATCACACCAACAGTGTTTTGCAGATCCAAGATTCATCTTCAGTTACACTTACAAAGCAGTTAGTTTCTTATAAAGAACCAAATTAATAACTAACACAACAGTATCAAGAGGCAGTTAATTTAATAAACATATAGAGTCAAATGACATAATACAGAGCTCAACAACTAAGAACAAACATAGCACTTGGTAAATTCCTAAAACACATCAACAATCAATCAAGAACCACCATTATTCTGATCTCAGGCAACAGGTCCATAGAGAACGTTTAGTCCGTAACATACTGGAACTAGAATGCAGCAATGTCATGGCATTGTCAATCAAAACACCCACAACTACCTTTCTTTCAACTTTGGATCATGAACCCTATCACATGGTCCTGGCAGCAGAAACAAAAGGAGCAAAAACCAATTAGCGAAAAATCTCCAAATTATCAAAACCAAAGCTCAACTTAATCACCAGAGTACAAATCAAGCACAGATATAATGAGAATTAAAATCTCCAAAATTTAGAAACAAGCTAAAGTTAACATAATCCAATCAAAATTAGTCAACTTAAAGATACAAAAACTTACCAATATCACTTTTGGTGTTGACAAAGAGGTCATGAGGACAAAACCGAGCCATATAATAAGCACAAACCTCCTTTGAATCCCATGTTATTTCCTTGTAATCTTTTCTCTCTTCCTCCGTCAAATTACGATCTTTTTAACACAAGAAGAAAAAAAACCCAAAATTCTAAACACATTAACAGCCCCATACAATCAATCAAATAATCAGAGCTTCGTCAATGTAAATGCATGAAATTGAAAAATAAAATTAGGGTTTTATTACCTGCACCCATGAGTTCATCTAGCATGGCTCGTTGAAGGTCCATGAGCTGATAATGGTGCGAATTACTGATATTAGGCTAAATAACAGGTTTTTGATATTGAAAATGGATTTCTTTTAATTTTTCTAGGTTTTTTTTTTAGGATTGAAAAATGAAAGTGGAATTGTTACTTTTTAGGGTTTGGTTATGAATTTGGATAGGGTGTCATATCTTTGAAGACGAGAGAATGGTGCGGCTTTGCTTAATATCTCTTTCCTCGGATTGGATACAGGTATATTCCTGTTCTGGTTTAGGAAAATTATTCTGGCGGTTTTCTTTTTCCTTTGTAACCAAACGGGAAAAACAAACTTCCCTATTGTTTTTTTTTTTTTTTTTGCTTTTGCTTTCTTGTAAGGTCAATTAATATTTTCCTTCCAGAATATTAAATCAGTTGTGGAATGTTTTAAGACTAGTGTAATTCAGGCCATAGTGGATGCACCTGCATTAAACTAAATTTATTTCACGATAAATTTTGAATATCAAACCATTTTTCTATTTATTGTTTGAGATGTTTGAATTCCAAATCTTTTAAAAGAGAAGATTACGGGTACTAATTCAACTATAAATTATCATGTTAAAGAAAAATATATAAAAAAAAAACATTTCAACAAAATAGAATATATATATAGAGTCATGTTATTGATTTTAATATATTACAAATATTTATTTATGTTAGTGAAGGAAATATACATCCTGAGGAGGAGGTTTGCGTTTAGAAAGACCAACCTTGTCAAGAAGGTCGTATATATTTTATTAGATATCATAGAAATATTTATTAATTGTATGATATTTGCAACCCCTTGAATCTTTCGTATCAAATTTATTAGTTAATATCTTTGTAATAGATTTTATCATGTAGTTATTATGTCCAAAATAAACATATTATCTATATAAAGATATACAATAATTTAATTTTTATATGTATTTTTCACATAAATACATTTATTAATTTCATTGATTTTGTACTCATTTAACAACATAATCTTGTCAATTTTTATATGTCATTGTTTGGGTGCTTATTTCAAACCATGTAATGATTTGGTAAGCTTACATATTTTCTTTTATTATTCATTAACAACAAAACTCTCGGGTATGTTTTATGTAAACATTCTCATCAAGATCACCATTTAATAGAGTTGTTTTTATATTCACTTGATGTGTTCAAACTTTTTTTTTTAAAATTAACGTGAGTGTCCGGACCAGCTTGCACATACCTCAATTAATCCCATGAGCCCTGAAGTTAATGACCATGTAAGCCTCCAGTGACCCTAAGGTTTGTGAGACTCGAACTGGTGACATCTAGGGAGCAAACCTAAGACCTGACTAGTTGAGCTACACTCCTCAAGGTTTGATGTGTTTCAAACTTATTAATAATTGTGATGGCTATTAATATTTGTATAGAAATTACTCTTAACACGAATGAATATGTGTTGTCGTACGTATACGGCATCACAACGATCATCCACCCTAAAAAGCATGGCGTTGCATGTTTTTTCCACTAATAAAAGCTATATTGACAAAGAAAATTCAATTTAAAGGTTCGGTTGAGGATTTACGTATATCATAATAGTTTACTTATTGGAAAAATAAATTCACTAGTTCATATGTAATTCAAGTGATTTAGCTGAATAACCTTCATGAAATTCTTTTTACTTGTAATTAAATGGCCAAACAAGTCCAGGTATATGTTTTTTAAAATTCTGAAGATTCATTGTCACCATATATATTTTATTGATCATATGTATAAAAGGCTACTTTTATTAAAATTTATGTTCTTTTATTTATTTTTTATTTAATAGACCAAGTGTTAATTATCTATGCATTTAACCAATTAAAACGGGTGAATGGCATGTTTTCCCTTGTATTCTTTTTTTTTTTTTGGAATTTTTTTCTTTGTAAGAAAATCTTTTGTGGATTCTATTCAACTAATTATGTTAAATCATGACACTTGTCAAAAAATTATACATTGACTAGTAAATTACTTAAAAAATAAAACTATGCATGTAAAAATAAAAATAAGAAATAAATTTAAAAACCCAAACCAATAAAAAATTATCATCCAATTAAAAATAACAAAGTGAGAATTTACTTTAAAATGTAAAAAAAAATATCTTAAAAAGATGTAAAGGGAGAGACTTGGTATTGCGGTAACTGTTGTGGTTGTGATTTGAAAAAAGTTATTTTATAAAAAATACTTTTAGTTAAGGTTGGTTTGAAAAAATAGGTGTTTGGTTAAAACTGTGGTTGAAATTAAGGTTGAAGAAAAAGTAGTTTAATGTGTTTGGTTAAGAATGCTTTTGAAATTAAGGTTATAAAATAATTTATATATATATATATATATATATATATATATATATTGATGGTTTTAAATTTAAATATTGTAGAATTAATTACTCCTATTACATCATGAAATAAAAAATACTTTATATAAAAT
>Ga0307515_10011232_pt1 | contig 17007 bp, 20 predicted proteins | sample 17_EM_MG_FD_194513 | JGI IMG/M metagenome (GOLD analysis project Ga0307515, IMG submission 194513) | Populus trichocarpa ectomycorrhiza microbial communities from riparian zone in the Pacific Northwest, United States - 17_EM | ecosystem: Host-associated > Plants > Roots > Unclassified | place... | reverse complement strand
CCTCTGGAGGGGCATAGCGACTATGTGTTGTCCGTCGCCTACTCCCCCGATGGGCGGCATATCACCTCTGGATCTGCGGACAGCACGATTCGAATCTGGGATGCCAAGACAGGTGCTGCAGTTGGCAGCCCTCTGGAGGGGCATAGCAACTATGTGTTGTCCGTCGCCTACTCCCCCGATGGGCGGCATATCACCTCTGGATCTGCGGACAGCACGATTCGAATCTGGGATGCCAAGACAGGTGCTGCAGTTGGCAACCCTCTGGAGGGGCATAGCAACCATGTGGTGTCCGTCGCCTACTCCCCCGATGGGCGGCATATCACCTCTGGATCGTGGGACAAGACGATTCGAATCTGGGATGCCAAGACAGGTGCTGCAGTTGGCAGCCCTCTGGAGGGGCATAGCAACTATGTGTTGTCCGTCGCCTACTCCCCCGATGGGCGGCATATCACCTCTGGATCTGCGGACAGCACGATTCGAATCTGGGATGCCAAGACAGGTGCTGCAGTTGGCAACCCTCTGAAGGGGCATAGCCACTATGTGTTGTCCGTCGCCTACTCCCCCGATGGGCGGCATATCACCTCTGGATCGTGGGACAAGACGATTCGAATCTGGGATGCCAAGACAGGTGCTGCAGTTGGCAGCCCTCTGGAGGGGCATAGCGACTATGTGTCATCCGTCGCCTACTCTCCCGATGGGCTGCATATCATCTCTGGATCGTGGGACAACACGATTCGAATCTGGGATGCCAAGACAGGTGCTGCAGTTGGCAACCCTCTGAAGGGGCATAGCAACTGGGTATTGTCCGTCGCCTACTCTCCCAATGGGCGGCAATTCACCTCTGGATCGCGGGACAACACGATTCGAATCTGGGATGCCAAGACAGGTGCTGCAGTTGGCAGCCCTCTGGAGGGGCATAGCAACGATGTGTTGTCCGTCGCCTACTCTCCCGATGGGCGGCATATCACCTCTGGATCTGAGGACAACACGATTCGAATCTGGGATGCCAACACTCATACCGGCGTTGGTAGGCCTCTGGAGGGAGAAATTCCGACTGCGCTGTCCGTTGCTTCCCCTCCCAATAAGCACCACGTTGTTTCTGGATCTAATACCAACACCATCCGTGTGGAGGAGCCATTTTCCCATCAGCCATCCTCCTCTTGCAATCCACTCCATGCTCATTTCTATTCACGGCCTGACTCGGAGGGTTGGGTCAGAGACTCAGACGGCGGCTTACTCTATTGGGTACCCCTAGATTGTCGCACAGGCCTCCATACAGCCATTCTCATTACAATTCCCTTTACACCTGATGGTCGACTAGTTTCTCTTGATTTTACAGACTTTGTCTTTGGAACTGCTTGGACCCAAATTTTCAACCGTGCACAGCGCTAACCATGTTTTCCTCGTAACCTTTTGCATACTTTGGTGTACGAAATGATCTGTGGTTATTGAAGCTCGATCTCATCTTCCTTAAGCTCCTCATTTTGTCCCAATGCATCCGACATAGGGTGTAGCTTTGGATGATCCGCGGATCGACGACTGTATTAAGACTGTAATGATCCGACGTCATTCGTGACAGCACAGCAGAATAGTATTTATTTGCATAGACAATTAATTAACCAACGCAACCAGCGGGAAGAGACGGAGAATAATTCAAAGAGGGAGGTAGGACTTTGAAGACTCATTAGATGCAATGGAGGAGACAAGGACGAGTCATGAAAAAGAAAAGAAAAAGAAAATTGCACTAGTATTCAAAAGCAGCCATGAAGATCGAAATCATGAAGATTCTTTGAGTATATACTTAATCAGGAGACGTTCACAACCGATATCAAAAGAGATTGAGATTGAGAAATTGGGGCTGAGGTGCCACAGAACACGAAGAATGCGCGTCTCTTCTGGAAAGGCTGGGGGGAAATTACACAATATTCTTTTGGATTATGGAGGGACAAACACAAAAGCAGCAGCGGGCGGCGGAGTCTAAAGAAAGCGTGGAAGAACGAAACGGAGCGAACGCAAATACAACAAGTCGGTTGGACCATTTCTTCGAGAAAACACGGAGAGCAAAAGTGAAGAGCCTTATGTGACACACTTGGTTTAGGGCCGGGGATATGAGTCTTAGAGTGGTAAGGAGAGAGGGAGCAAGCAACCGCGAACGGCAGGGAGCGGGTTGGTTGCTCTTGTTTCAGTATGTCCACGGTATGGTGCCATGGGGAGAGGGGGAGGAGGGTAGACGGTGCTGTGGGTCGTAGTGTTGGGTTGTTGACTCGAGCGCAAGAAGGATACTGTCGAATGTCGAGGTCGCCATAGAGCCGCGCGACTTCCACAGGCGGCCGTTGTTGTGCTGGGATTTGTTGCGGGTGATATGTACAGTAAGGAGTCGGAGTCGGAGTCGGATATATGTGTGTAGGTGTGTGTGGGTCGGGGGTTGTATGTCGAGTCGAAAGAGGGTTGCATAAACCGGTATTACACAAGCTCAATTTCATCCCCTAAATGCTCACGTATACCTCGACGCACACGCTCCAGCACCACCAGTCGCTGTTGCGCCGCTCGCACCTCCACCAACGCGGGAGAAGAACAACCCAAGGAGCCCATCAACGCCCGGGGAGTCTTCCGCAGCCGAAAGGGGACCACCGGGTCCTCTACCTGCACCACTTCCGATCATACCGTTGCCACGGCGAATGTTGGGGAGGCCATAGAGTATCGGGCGCAGCGGGAACTGTACTCGCGTCGTCGAAATCGAATCCTCCAACACCGAGCGCACCACCAGGCGCGACACCTCCGTTGCTCATACCCATTCCAAGTCCACGCCCAGCACGACCAAGCGGTCCATGCCGTCGTAACACGCCAAATCCTCCATATGCAGTACCACCAGGACGACGACGGAGGGGCAAGTCATAATAACGGTGGTATCCGCTGCCGTATCTACCACCAGAGTAGCCATATCCTTCGCCCCGGCCGAACTCGTCCCCAAGGGGCAATGGGGGCGAATACATCCCGCAGTGTCTGTACGCCCCTCCTCCGTTGTGCATGTATCCACCTCCAATGCCGTTGGAATAATGTGTCCCGTTGGCGTTGGGTCGTGGCGGGCAGGACCCACAGGTGGCGGGATAGGCCGCAGTTGACGAGCTGCTCCTCTGTTCGGGCTTAGACACCACCATTGTTGAGAATGATACCCTGAAGGCGTTCAATGATGTGGTTGACTTGATCGTTGGCCAGGGGTCCTTCAGGGACTGGAGTGGCGATACTCGGTGGGTAGCGGCTCCCGGAAGGCCCGCTATTAGGGTTTTGAGACGAACTGCGAGGTTGCAGACACAGCCGGAGGGGCGGCGTTGGGGCGGCGGAGGAACGATCTAGAAATGGACATGTAGCGGTCAGGTAAACAGAGGCATCAGGAGTAGTAAAGATACGCACTGCCGGCCCCAGCTCAGGCGGACCTTACTGCCACAATGGCGCGCTCTGCGTCTGCCTTTCGGACGAATTGGACGAGACCGCATGATTTGCTGGGAGGGACCCCGACCTAGGGAGACGTGTGTATTAGGGACAATAGAGAGACGCACAAGAGAAAAGATGAACCACATACGTACTGGATTGGACCAAATAGCGCGAAGAAGGTTCTCAGGGTGTCCTCGGAGATGAGTGGCGAGCGCCCACCTACAAAGACCTGCTAAACCGTTAGTTAAAGTTGCGGCAGCAGGGGGGTTGATACACACCGTTGGTCCAAAGGAGCACTCGGGTTTGGAGACCCACTGAGCAAGTGCTCAAGCACGGTACGAGTGTGGGGGTTTTAATGGGCCCATTGTTGAATCTGAGCGGGAGAAATCCAGGGGGAGGCAAGATGCCGGGTTTATTCGGATGGGGGCCCTACGAACGGTGGTCACCATGCTGGACAATGGTGTTGAGCAGCTGCGCGATGCGGGCGACGAGACTCGGGTGCAACTCGTTACGGTAGTTAATTCTTTGAGATCTGAGAATCAGCGACTGTGCTCGTGACGCTACGAGGGGGGGCGACAACCCGGATATTGACGGCCTTGCAGACTGTCGGGGACTCTTCCTCGTCAGCGGTTGCGGCCTTGTTTTAGCCGTAGCATGCGACAAGCGCACTGAGATAGGGCACCAGAAAGTCAGAGAGGACACATTTTGCAAAACTGAATACACTACATACTGGAGTGAGAATTGCAGTAGAGGTTTTGCATTTCTATGAGTGCGCGGATTTGATCGGGGTGGGGAAATCGTCACGTAGACTGGGATTGGGATTGTGGAAGACATTCATGAGGTCAGCGTTGGTGGCATCGCCAGCAAGGTCGCCGACGACGATGCTGTACCCGATGGCGTTGTCGATGGGGCCGGGCTCCTTTCCGGTGGGGTGATTAGAATTTGGAGAAGAATTGGGCGGGCGAGGGAGGAGCAATTGGTTTGTAGCAGACTCGGAGGGCGGTTTCTGGACTAGCCGTGATGAGAAGAGCGTAGCCAAAGTTGTTGGGATGACAGGTGGCGTTGGCTACGGCGGGAGGACGAGGATGGAAGTCGTGGTCTGTAATTTGATGCACGGGAATGGGAGATGAGGCGGTGACGGGGTTGTCGTCGATGTTGGTGTCGGCGAGAGGTTGTGGAACAGCGGGGAGTGGAGGGTGAAATCTGCGGACGTGTATCTAAGCTAAGTAGGTCGATAATGAGCCTTATAAACTTGAAAGAGCGACGGGAACAGTTACCGACACGAGTACGAGACGGACAAAGGCGAGTATCGGAGAGAAGACGTGGCTGCAGGGAACAGCGTCGACTAGGAGAGACGGTGAGCGAGCGAGTGAGAGAACGAAGCCTCGGCAGGAACGAACGAAAAAAAGATATATTGAATTACAACGCGTTGAGCCAAACAACATCTCTTTGTTCATCGTACTATTCTTTGCCGCTGTAATGGCATCACCGCAGCCCCGTCATGGTAAGTTATGTCACACCGCTACAAACACAGGCACGGGCGCTGACCACGATTGCGTTGGGCTTCATGCACCCGCTATTCTGTTTCTTACATACCGAAAGAACTCTTTGGTCAGGGGGACTTGGCCCTGACCACGTCCGGGCTAAATCTCCAATCGACCGAGAGGACGGGTTACTACTTCGGGACCTACCAGGAAGGACGAGTAGGAGAGGCGTGAGACCGCAAGGTGACCGCCTCTCAAGTAAATCCCTCTCCGGTGCGATAGACTCTGCCACACGCGAACATGGGACTGCCCCAGATAACACACCAGAGCTATGCACGCTCCTACAGATACTGAAAGGACTACTAGCAGATCTAGTAAGGAAAGGCTGGAACGCGACGCGTTTCATGGGGAGGTTGATCGATCCGACAGCGTAAACTCCGAACCCTTTGGGCGGACAAGCGCTTTGCAGACTTTGACCTTAGAACAGGTCCCACTGTCGATTTCAATTAACGGGATGTGGCCGGGCTCACCGGCGTAGGAGGGTTTTAGTGGGTAGGTCGGGCGGCAGTTTTGTCCAACGGGTTCATAGACCCAACGGCAAGCCGCGCTGGAGTCCCACACACGGTGCTAAGGGGCGCCATGGTGCATGACGCATTTCCCTCCTTTCCCCCAACCCAAAAAAAAAAAAAAAAAAAAAAAATCTTCGGTCTGCCTTCTCAAGCTGTGCGATGCGCAGCGACGCCATCTGACGACGAAACCTTGCAACTCATCGAGGGCACCTCAGATGAATCACAGGACGCCGGAGACTCAGATTCCGACGAGTATCACCCCTAATTCACCATTTCTACACCTCTTGCACCCGATAATCCACCTCGATCGATAATGGCTGTCAATGCTCCCCCAAAGAGACGTCGAGCACGCCCCAAAAGAGGTGCGTACTGAGTCCTAGAGTGCGTTTATTAGTGCTGACGTTGTTTTCATCCCCCCAGAACGACTCCGTCCCCATCGCAAGCCCTCTCGATTACCCAATGCCCGTTGCAATGACCCCGACTGTCCAGACTCGCTCAAATGCATTTAAACGGTCAAGGACACCATCTATAACCAATAAGACCTCGAGACGAGTCAAAAAGATGACATCATCGGCCAGGTATGCACTCTATCCTTCTTGTCCAAGCAGACACGCATTCCCTTCACTTTTTCACACCGTACATATCATTATTACTATGTATATAGACACTCTGCTTGCTATCTAGTCTAACAGATGTATGACATAACCAAAATAAGCCCAGACCTTGTCTGGTTGTGACGATGGTGTCACATAGTAAATAGAGATGAACGATCCTCTCTTCATTTACTAGCTTTCGGTTTCGCCTAGCCCGGATTATGGTCCCAGATATATGTTCTTCCGCCATCACTTCAGAGAAGCCAATGACACACCTAGATATCATGGCATATCTCAAGGTGGTCAAGAAGGAATATTGCGCGTTCCTTCAGGTCCCGACTAATTTTTCGGTAGCCCATTGTTCGGTTCAGGGAGAGTGTGCGCAGCCGGTATGCTCCCAAAAAATTCTGTCTTAATATAGATATCATTATAGTATTTTTCATGATGGCTTCAGATTTTTTTGAGCAATCTGTGATTTTACGGCCCATCGTGGCAAACTTTGTTTGGCTCAGTAATTCAATGGTTTTCTCGTTCGTTCCTGCCGAGCCTTGGCCTCGTTCTCTCCCGTCCTGTCGCTCGCTCGCTCGCCGTCTCCCCTAGTCGACACTGTTCCCTGCAGCTGCAGAGCGCTTGAATTGAGCAGCCGCTTCTTCTCTTCGTTACTCGCCTTCGTCCGTCTCGCCTCTCGATAACTGCTCGCGTCGCTGCCTTTTTCAAGTTTATAAGGCTCATATCTAGCTATCATCCTACTTAGCCTAGATCCAACCACGAACACCACAACGTCCGCGAATTTCAACCAATATCAACGACAGCCCACCCACCGCCGCACTCATCTCCCACTTGCCCGTGCACCACGACTTCCCACAAGATGCCACCCTCTTCTTTGGAATTGATCTGGAGCCCTGGATAGACGAGCACTACCTCGTCCACATTTGCAGCCTCCTCGCACACCCTCGTCCGTCCTCCCGCCGTAGCAGTCATCCCAACAACTTTGGCTACGCTCTTCTCATCGCGGCTAGTCCAGAAGCCGCCCTTCGAGTCTGCCACAAACCAATTTGTTCCCGATGCTGCTCCCTCGCCCCACCCAATTCTTCTTCCAAGTTCTAACCACCCCATCGGAAAGTAACCCAGCCCCGTCGACAACACCATCAGGTACAGCATCGTCGTCGGCGACCTTGCTGGCGATGTCACCAATGCTGACCTCATGAGCGTCTTCCGCAATCCCAATCTCAGTCTACGTGACGATTTCCCCACCCCCGATCAAATCCGCGCACTCACCGAGATGCAAGGCCTCTACTGCAAATCTCGCCCAGTATGTCATGTTTTCAGTTTTGCAAACAATGCGTTCTCTCTGACTTTCCGGTATCCCAGCTCAGTGCGCTTGTCGCATACTACGGCTAAGAACAAGGCCGCTGACGAGGAAGAGTCCCCGACACAGTCTGCAATGCCGGCAATACCCCAGTTGTCGCTCCCCTCGTAGCGTCACGAGCACAGTCGTTGATTCTCAGATCTCAAAGAACATCTACCGCAACGAGTTGCACCTGAGACTCGTCGCCTGCATCGAGCAGCTGTCCAACACCATGGTCCGGCATGGTCAGTACCGTCCGCAAGGCCCTCATCCGAATAAACCCGCCATGAGGCCCTCCCCCTGGATTTTCTCCCGCTCAGATTCAACAGTGGGCCCACCAAACCCCCACACTCGTATCGTGCTTGAGCACTTGCTCAGTGGGGCTCCAGACCTGAGTGCCCTTTCAGACCAACGGTGTGTATCAACCTCCCATACCTCCGCAACTTTGATTAACGGTTTGCCAGGTCCTTGTAGGCGGGCGCTCGCCACTCATCTCCAACACCCTGAGAACCTTCTTCGCGCCATTTGGTCCAATTCACTCCGTATGTCGTTCATCTCATCTTTCGTGCGTCTCTCTGTTGTCCTAATATACACGTCTCCCTAGGTCAAAGTCCCTTCCAGCAAATCATGCGGTCTCGTCCAATTCGTCCGAAAGGTATACGCAGAGCGCGCTATTGCGGCAGTAAGGTCCGCCTGAGCTGGGGCCGGCAGTGCGTATCTTTACTACCCCTGATCCCTCTGTATACCTGACTGCTACATGTCCATTTCTAGATCGTTCCTCCGCCGCCCCAACCCCGCCCCTCCGGCTGTCTCTACAACCCCGCAGTTCGTCTCAAAATCCTAATAGCGGACCTTCCGGGAGCCGCTACCCACCGAGTATCGCCACTCCAGTCCCTGAAGGACCCCTGACCAGCGATCAGGTCAACCAACGCCTTCAGTGCATCATTCTCAACAATGGTGGTGGTCTAAGTCCGAACAGAGGGGCAGCTCGTCAATTACGGCCCATCCCACCAGTTGTGGGTCCTGCCTGCCACCACCCAACGCCTACGGGACACGTTATTCCCACGGCATTGGAGGTGGATACATGCACAACGGAGGAGGGCGTACGGACACGGATGTATTCGTCCCCACCGCCCCTTGGGGGGCGAAGAATATGGCTACTATGGTGGTAGATACGGTGGGCACCCTGCGCAGGGCTACGGAGGCGGTATGAGGATGGGTCATTCCGCATATGGAGTTGCTGGGGGGCGGGGCCACGGCTGGGTCGCCTTCTGTCCTCGGCAACCAGCTACGGTGGCAGACTCCAACTCTTCTGCCCCCCTGGCCCGTACGGAGGTGGATACGGTGGCGGAGGCGGCGGTTATGATGACTTGCCCCTCGATCGTCGTACTGGAGGTGCTGCCTACGGAGGATTTGGCATGTTACGACAGCATGGACCGCTTTGATGGTGCTGTGCGTGGACTTGGAATGGGTATGAGCCACGGAAGTGCTGCGCCTGGTGGTGTTGGAGGATTCGATTTCGACGACGCGAGCCCACAGTTCCCCGCCGCGCCCGATACCCTTCGTGGAGACTCATTCTATGGCCTCTCCAGCGTTGGCCGTGGCAACAGTACGATTGGAAGTGGTGCAGGTGTCCCGGTGGTCCCCGTTCGGCTGCGGGAGACTCCTCGGGCGTTTATGGGCCCTCTGGGTTGTTCTCGTCCTTCGGTAGAGGGTGGGTGATGCGAGCCGTGCTCCCGGCGCGGCCGCGACTGCTACAGTGACTGGTGGTGCTGGAGCGTATGCTTCCAGGTATACCTAGGCGGTTAGGGGATGAAATTGAGCTTGTGTAATGCCAGTTTACGCAAGCCTCTTTCGACTCGACATACAATCCCCGACCCACACACACATACACACATAAACATGAATCCGACTCCGACTCCTTATCGTACATATCACCCGCAACAAATCCCAGTACAACAACGGCCGCCTGTGGAGGTCGCGCGGCTCTATGGCGACCTCGACAATCCACATTATCCTTTCTACGCCCGCGTCCACAACCCAACACTACGACCCACAGCGCCCTGTCTACCCTCCTCCCCTCTCCCCATGGCACAATACCGTGGACATACTGAAACAAGAGCAACCGACCCACTCTTCGCCGTTCACGCCTGCTTGCTCCCACTCTCCTTACCACTCCAAGACTCGTCTCCTTGGCCCTAAACAAAGTGTATCACATAAGGCTCTTCTCTTTTGCTCTCCGTGTTCTCTCGATGAAATGGTCCAACCGACTTAGTGTATTTTCGTTCGCTCCGTTTCGTTCTTCCACGCCTTCTTTAGACTCCACCGCCCGCTGCTGCTTTTGTGTTTGTCCCTCCATCTTCCAAAAGAATATCGTGCCAGTCTTTCCAGAAGAGACGCACGTCCTTCGTGTTCTGTTGCACCTCAGCTCCAATTTCTCAATCTCGATCACCTTTGATATCAGTTATGAACGTCTCCTGATTATCTATATGTTCAAAGAATAATCACGATTTCGATTACAATTTTGCTTTCGAATACTAGTTCAAATTTACTTTTACTCTACTTTTACTTTTGACTTGTCCTGTCGCCCCCATTGCGATCTATCGGTTTAACTCCCTTCTTGTATTATTCTCCGTCTTCCGTGTGTGCCGCGTACACCTCGCTGGTTGATTGTCTATGCACGGCTTTCGAAAAGTGGTTTGAACGGCGGCGATCATATGAATATTGTGCTGATGTAGAATACGGATGCGACGTTGGTAATCGTGGTTTTGATTGACCGTCTTCGGGCTCGTCAGGAGGAGTCGGAATATTGGCGTCTTCGTCGCCCGAGGCGAGGGGAGATGGGACAGGTGCTGGAGCAGCAAGAAATCATCTACCAGATTCCCAACTGAAGCCAGCTTTCCACGCTCCCTGGCGCCTGTTGCTCAGGGTTGGTCATGCATTTGAGGATGACGTACGTTTATCCGCTTGATGTCGATGCGCTTCAGTATCCAGCCATCCATATCCAGCGACTCCATACACTGTTGAACTGACTCTAAAGAAGTGGAGACTGCGAAGATGGAATACGACCATGGATGGTGAGGGCAGGTTTTGAGTGAAATTGCAAGGGATTGAAAAGCCTCGGACCCTCGGATGGCTGGTATAGCTTGGAAGCCATCTTTTATAGGCATTCTGAAATGCCTTTGTCAATACACCTCCAGCATCGTGACGCAATGGATGCGAACTGAATGTCCAAACCGCAGTCGAATTCTCGATCCACAGAAATAGCGCCAGTCACTTCTTGTCCGTTAGTGGCATGGGCTACTTGGTGGCTGTCAGACTGAAGACGCTTTTCGAGCACCTTGCCATTGATTGGGTCGTCCTGCATCAGCCATCAGGATTACAAATGACCAAAAGTGCAGCTGATTGGACAAACATCTACAATAGGGATACGTAGATGGTGACACTTTTGAATGTGGGATTGAAGAGGTTGGAAGTTAACTCGGTGAGTCCGTGCTTTTTGCTGCTGCCTCTGAGCTGGGACTATAGAACGTTCCATACTGATTTCGTCTACTTTGAGTGGTCTAATAGGGAACACAGGGTCTCCTACTTCGAATTTTCCCTCCGACGGCGGCGTGACCTTTCGTGGTCATGGCCGACGAGGCACTGGCCTAGAACTGGTCGAGGGAGCACATGTGACTAATTGAAATTGCCGATAGGAGGCTGTTGATCTCGCCATTTCTCCCATTGGCGCTTCTATAGTCTGGACGAGGGTTGAGACATGTCGCGAATGGAACGCATTTGGGTCGGCCAAGGGGAACGACAGTAAGAAGAAGAAGCTAGATCGGTCACCAAGACGAGGATTAACTCGGAGTTGCTCGCCTAGGTGTTCGACGATCCTCGGGACTACTGCTAAACCAGGACCTACGACACAATCAATAATGGGAGAAGATGGCTATGTCTGCTCACACACCTAGCCGTGGTCTCTTTCCTGGTCTGTGGTCAGCAGAGGTCAGCAGTGGCGTCGGGCTGCTCGAATTCTCTGAAGATGCTCTCCGACTTCTCGGGCGGAATCTCACGACCAATATCGCTGATAACATCCTCAATTGCAACGTGCCCTTCAGCGCGGAGTCCATCCGGTTCGTCAAAGACGTGTGCTTGTCACTGTGACGGATCCGCCGCGTGGTGACACTTCAAAGGGGATGGAGGGGATAGGGAAAGCGGGTCCAAAATGGGAATAGTATGGAGTCCATAGTCAGGCCATTGTGATCGAGTACTCTAGAATTCGTGAAAGCAACGTAGTGTGTGCGCCATATGGGTGTGGCTCCAGACCGAATTAGGCACATGGCTTTGTAATGTAGTGAAGTGAGATGGAGCGTTGTTGAGGGCCATGGATGAGGCCGAGGTCAAGCGGAGGTGTCGTGAGTTGGTCGTCATTAGATTGCCGCCAATAGATTCGCTATTGTTGAGAGGCGGCGGTGGCGTTAGGTAGAGGTTGATACCATCGGTGTGTGTCGATACTCGGGTTGCTTGTTGGTGCTGGTAAAATCACATTTGGCCGCAGAAAGGTCAAGAAGATCGATGTAGGTTCGATGTGGAGGTCAAGAGACGGGGTGGATTTCTAATAACAGCACTACTGTGGTGATGCTAGGGCTGTTTTATATATGGGATGTTGACTAGATGTGAAAACATGAAATCCGCGGCGCAAAACCGACACGAAGGCGGATAGACAACGAGAGGATGGCCAGGAAAGTCTGGCATTTTACTACATGGGGAATTGGAGCATTTAGCGCTTGTTCACTTTAGGAAAACGGTGTAATTCATTCCTCAGATCGAAATCATTTCCCGAGAGTCATCACTCTCCAGAGGCAACTCTTCCTGCTCGTTGCTAGAGGACTCGCTAAAGTGAGTAGAAGAGTACTAAGACCTGGACTTGACTGGTAGCCTCTTTGGCCGCATGGTCGATGTTGGAAGAACGACAAGGGGACGCAAAGTCGTCGCCGTCGTCTTCGTCTTCGGAAGAGGAAGAGGAAACGCGAAGGTGGAATGCAAATGATTGGTGGCGAGTGCGCGACGGGCGTCATCGTCAATTTTCGACGCAGTCCCCACTCCAAACTTCGGCGGTCTTGGTTTGCGACGGCGTCGGGGGCAGTAGCTTCAAGGCTGGTGCGTCACCTTGGAGAGTACATCCATGTGTGGAAGTGGTCGGTGAAAGCGAGTGCACAAGGGCAATGGGTTGTGGTTGTGGTTGGTAGAGCGGCAAAACGGTGGCATGTGGATGGACAGAAGGGCCTGGACCCTGGACTCCAAGGGTGCCGAGTGGAGTAAGCCAATTTGAAATCGGGGTTGAGGATCTAGGGATACGAGGGTTGTGGCGGGGCGGGATACTTACGGTGAGAGAGATTGTACATCGCCGGGTTCTTTGACAACAGCGAGGCGGCCGCATCTCAATCCACTCTTTATTCACCGTTCGAGTAGCCGCAATCCACCTCACTGATCCCACGTTCCAAGTGGCCTTTAACCGCCGATCTGCACCTTCTCCCTTTCCCTATCCAAGGCTCTAACTCTTCGAAGGCAAACCACCATGGCCACTCAAACACCCAAGTCAACCCGCTTGTGAGCACTCTGATCAGACAGCTAGCGCAGTATTATTGTCTGACCACCGAAAAGCCTGTATTTAGATCGTGCGGCGCTTCACTCCAATCTAGGTCATATCGCTGATCTTGTGCGTCATGCAGAAATCACTCTGCAAGATGATACACATTCGAAGTATCACCTGGAGTTGCTTGTGGGAGACCAGAATATTGAACTCCAGATGGATGATAACCGGACCTGGACACCAGTCCAACACTCGTATGTCCCTTGTATTCGCTATATACCCTCAATGAAGGCCCTTCGTTCGTAGGAATATTTCTCCGACATCCGAGATGCGCGTGGAGATCCAAAGGACTACCGGTCATCTGTTGTGGAAGAAGAACCGACCGGCGAACGAAGTGATTAACCTACAAGGGCCTTCCGATGGCTATTGGAGCTCTACGCAGCATGAATTCATTATACCGCGTCAGTCGTGATTACAGACTGACCCGCTCACGTCTAACAGAGAAGGGCAGGGGTCGTTCACTTTGGAAAGCATGGCTTCCCTCTAGAATTACGGTTCTCTCCGAGTGCTACGGTTTGTCGCTTTATTTAGCACAAAGCATCTCAGGTAGCTAACATGTCCGCATAGGAATCTCTACGCTCGTCACTCCAAGAACTTGAAGAATTGATGAAAGGATACAAGCCACTGATGAGTCAATCGATGGAGAGGGGTTTGGGAAGAGGGATTCAACTTGGCGCCGTATTCGCTGAGGTCAGCTCTGCCCGTATGGTAACCAGCAGGCGTTGACACCCCTTAGAACGATCCGATCGCAAAGACTGTCTTCGGTGTTGCCAAAGTCACATTTGAGGTTCGTGCTCTCTACTGGCGTACCAAAACCAGAGGTAACGCTTGATCGTTCAGCTCCTGAAGGAACAAAACAAATACGATCAAATGCCATCGAACCTGTTGGATCGGTTGCAGCGCCTCTTACCTTTGGCGGAGAAGGTCGCAGACGACATCGTCAGCGAGGAGACAGACATCTTGGATAAAATAACTCCACGAATGCTCAGAGTTATGCAAAGGACCGCTAAATTTCTATGCGAGTATGTGAAGCGTGGGCAATTCAGTAGGTTGTCTCTATTCTGAATTCCGCAAATGCTGATGATCGCAGAGCGAACCGGAAAAGCGCTGCTTCATTCGAAGGACAACGAAATGATGGAGAAAATGGGTGAAGAGTTAGCAAACGTCATTGAAGACTTCCTGCGTGCAGTCGATGTCGAGGCCCTGCGCCTAGTCAAAGGGATTGGTAAGCACGCATTGTCACAATATTGCGTGAGCCCATTCTTAGTAGCTTCTTGTAGATGAAAAGCTCCTGCTCGAACGTCTCAAACCAATCGAGACTGGATATGACCGGACCCTCCGCTGTATGGAGGATACCCGCAAATCTCGCCTCGAAGAAATCGTAGATTGGGTAGCCAATAAATCAGAGGAGAAAGAGCTTTTCGAGAGCAATACATACTGGATCCACGGCTTACCCGGAATTGGCAAAACATCGTTAGCTCATTCGATCTGTGCACGGCTCCATGATAAAAGGCAGCTTGCTGGGGCCTTCTTCTGCCGGAGGGATGATCCGGACTTGAGTCAGGCCAAGAACGTCCTCCCAACTCTCATCGTCCAGCTCGCGGAATTCTTTCCCCCCTTTCGAAGGATTTTGGCAAATCATCTCCATAACGACCCAATTCTGAAACCAGACTCGATGAAGCCCTCACTCTTCCTTGAACTTCTCGATATCCTTCCTCACAGCCCAAACCGTTCCCTCGTCTTTGTCATTGACGCATTCGACGAATGCGGCAACGATCGTAGTCGCCCACCCCTCCTGAGGCTTCTGACCGACGCAGCCGCAGCTGCACCGTGGCTGAAAATTATCATCACCAGCAGACCCGAGGCCGATATCCAACACGTCTTCTATGGACTCACGCATTCGTCATACCTGCGATGTGATCTGGGTGCAGATGAAGAAGCCAGTCATGATCTGCGAACCTTTGCCCAAAGCGAGTTTGATCTGGTCGCCCAAAAATGGCATCTCCCCTCGCCTTGGCCAGAAGAATCACTTTTGGACAAGATTATGTCCCAGGCAAACGGGCTCTTCATCTTCGTCAAGACTCTTGTACTCGCCCTCGAGCATTGTGAGGACCCCACAGAGTATTTGAACGCAGCGTCCGAAGACTCAGCGGGTGCTGGGTTGGAAACTCTACACAGACTTTACTCAAGAATCCTAAATTCGCGGATAGTACTTCATAAAGCCGAGTTTCGGCGGATGATTGGAGTCTTTCTGACAGCGTCTCCATACCGCGCCTTGTGCGACCAGACAATTGCAGAGTTGGCGGGAGTACAACCAAATCTCGTGAAAAAGTGGGTGGATGACCTCAGCTATTTGCTATATCGAGACGAAGGGGCCAATGGAGGGGTTCGTGTCCGGCATTTATCAATTTCGGAATTCCTTCTCAGCACCGACTGTCCCCGCGACTATCAAATCAACCTCGATGACGCAAACATGCAGCTGGGAATTGATTGTCTCAAGACGATGGTTTCCCAACTCCGTTTCAATATCTGCGGGCTCGAAGATTCCCGACTCGCTAACGCGGACATCAAAGATCTCCCATCCCGAATCACAAAGAACATTCCCGACTGCTTGCAATATAGTTGTCTTTATTGGTCAAATCATCTTTGTTTTGCTCCCGACAATGATGATCAGCGGGTGTGGGATAGCTTGGAGCAATTCTTTGAAGGACTGTGCCCGTTGTTTTGGGTTGAAGTATTGAGCATTTTGGGAATGGTTCCGGTGGGTGCCCCGAGCATTCGAAGGGTGATATCCTGGGCCAAGGTCAGTCCAGCTCCAGCTCGTATTTGGGGTATGTCTGATTGGCAGTAGAATGGCAATACGACCCTTATAGAGAGACTTCAGGACGTTTGTCGTTTCATCATCGCTTTTCGCACCCCCATCTCTATCAGCGCTCCGCACACCTATCTTTCATCCCGACCCTTCTTGCCCTTAGACTCGACTTTATCAAATACCTTCAGCACTCGGTTTACTAAGTGCATCAAGGTGGTGAGAGGGAGATTGTCGTCATGGCCAGCACCGCCATTGTCTTGGATTGGGCATACTGGCGCTATTAGATGCACTCGCTATTCCCCCAATGGGCGGCAGATCATTTCCGGATCCTCCGACAAGACCATTCGGATCTGGGATGCTGAGACTGGTGCTATAATTGGTGAACCACTTAAGGGGCACACTGACGTGGTGACTTGCATTGCCTACTCTCAGGATGGCCAACACATCATCTCTGGATCTTATGACAAGACGATCCGAATTTGGGATGCCAAGACAGGTGCTGCAGTTGGCAACCCTCTGGAGGGGCATAGCAACTTTGTGTGGTCCGTTGCCTACTCTCCCGATGGGCGGCATATCACCTCTGGATCTGCTGACAAGACGGTTCGAATCTGGGATACCAAGACAGGTGCTGCAGTTGGCAACCCTCTGGAGGGGCATAGCAACCCTGTGTGGTCCGTCGCCTACTCTCCCGATGGGCGGCATATCACCTCTGGATCTGCCGACAACACGATTCGAATCTGGGATGCCAAGACAGGTGCTGCAGTTGGCAAGCCTCTGGAGGGGCATAGCAACGATGTGTTGTCCGTCGCCTACTCTCCCGATGGGCGGCATATCACCTCTGGATCTGCTGACAAGACGATTCGAATCTGGGACATCAAGACAGGTGCTGCAGTTGGCAACCCTCTGGAGGGGCATAGCTACCCTGTGTGGTCCGTCGCCTACTCTCCCGATGGGCGGCATATCACCTCTGGATCTGAAGACAACACGATTCGAATCTGGGACGTCAAGACAGGTGCTGCAGTTGGCAACCCTCTGGAGGGGCATAGCAACTCTGTGTGGTCCGTCGCCTACTCTCCCGATGGGCGGCATATCACCTCTGGATCGTCTGACAACACGATTCGAATCTGGGAT
>Ga0307515_10011231_pt1 | contig 17008 bp, 19 predicted proteins | sample 17_EM_MG_FD_194513 | JGI IMG/M metagenome (GOLD analysis project Ga0307515, IMG submission 194513) | Populus trichocarpa ectomycorrhiza microbial communities from riparian zone in the Pacific Northwest, United States - 17_EM | ecosystem: Host-associated > Plants > Roots > Unclassified | place... | reverse complement strand
GGCACGCCGGGGGCAACGGAGTGTTTACCCGTTAACGAAATGTTGAGTTGACGGCAATAAGAGCAGTTCCCGCCTAGTAATTTCAATGGGTTTCTACCCGCCTTTATCTTGAAAGAACTGATTCAAACTTCAACTAAAATCGCCATTTCTTTAGTGGAAAAACACCTCATTGCCCGCGGTGTCAGCGGGCTCACATTGGGAACCACAAATGGATGTTAATTCCCATGCTTGTCTCGGGTGCTACGTGCCTATACTGAACACACCTCCCACCTCCAGGATTTAGATCGACCATCCTCATGCGAGCACCCGAAACATTTGGACCATATCCCTCGTGATCGTTCCATGAGCCGGTCTGTCAGCTGGGTGGGGCCTCGCCGAAATGACCTTACGGACGGCTGGGAAGAGGGCCCTTATCATATATCTCGTAACTAAGTGTACCCTGGGTCACATATCCCGTGGATTTAGGTGGGGATAGACAGAGATTTAGTCAACTTGGGCATTGGTTGGAAAGGTGACCTTCTGTCCCATGTCACAGACATCAGATGGGACCGACGGCGGGACCACTGATGGGGTGAGAAATTGGCCACTTACCCCCACATGGGGGGCGAGCGATGCTTCCCACTCGTGACATCTACCAGTGGGGTCGATAGGACTCTTTCAGCTGTGAAAGTGCAGCCTGAAGTAGGAGATGAGTGGATGGATGCCAAAGCTGCGGAGTGATTTCATAAAGTTACGCACGTCGTATGCAGCGGTGAATGGGACGAGCTCCTTATCTGGTATTCGCAATCTTTTGATCTGATCGAAATGACCAGTGTCCTTCATCATCGTTTTGAAATGCCTTGCCTGTATAAGAATTAGCTGACCATCAAAACGTCAGAGAAAGTGAATTTACCTCTTGTTCTTCAACCAAAGTCCATGCTTCGCCATGCCTCCCCGCCCGAGCCGTCCTACCAACACGATGCACGTACTTGCGAACATCGATTGGTACGTCGTAGCTGACAACGTGGGCAACATGGCTGATATCCAATCCCCGGGATATCAGATCGGAGCATACGAGGCTAAACGGGATTAATAAAAATATCACAAAAAACACCAGAGATCCTTCTCACATGTCAATTTTCTTCTCTTTGAATTGCTCGAGAATGGATTTCCGCTCCGGCGGAGGTAAATCGCTCGAATAGGAACGGATTGTGAACTTCTGGTTCCCCGTCGTCGGAGAATTTTCCTCGAACAATTCAAAGAGCTTGACAAGTCGCGCGGTTGACTCAGCTGATTTGGTGAACACCAGCGCATTGTCCACTCGACGGACGTGTACGAGATAGAAGAGTATCAGGGGTTTCTGGGAAGGATCACACACAATCAAGCGTTCCTTTTCATAACGCTTTAGAAAAACCTCCTAGTGGGGGAACAAAGTATAAACTCACCGTAAGGTTTGCTGGCATACTAAAACTCTCCGATAGTACAGGATGACTATCCGTGGCGCTGGTCGCAGTTTCACGAACGACAAAGTACTTTGTATCCCGCAGCCCGAGCGAAGCTATCTTCCCTGGATCGCTGGTCAATGTGGCCGAGAACAAAAGTTTCTGACAGGAAGAATGCCTTGGTTCGTCGTAATCCGTCCTGAATACACTGTGGGGTTCGTGCGAAACGAGCGACGCAGCCACGCTGTTACCGGCTGAGGGATCTTCGAGCGAGTAAAACCCGCGTCCTGTTAGTACCGGGGGCAGATGCGAGTGATACGGGCGTTGAACTGCAGCAAGGACCTTCGCAAGCCAATCTTGAAATGACTTGTTCAGGAGCCTATCCGCTTCATCAATAACCTGCTGGTGTCAATCATCGTGCTTCGTGGATATGTGAGAAAGTGATTAAATGCATACCAAGAAACGCAGGTCCCGTAATGTGAAAAGAGGTGTTCCGTCAATGTGGTCTATCAGCCGCCCCGGTGTGCATATAAGGATATCAACCTTGCTTGTCCTTCCACTGGCACGGTGAACAGAATCAGTAATTTTCGGTACGCCCAATATTGCAAGTAAAACATACGTTCTCCGTTCTTCGTCCGTTACGAACTGGGCTTGTTCATGTGAAAAGGAATGTTGGCCGGTGGCGGTACCAACCTACACGTAAGTTAGACCGAGTCGGCGCTATTCATAAGACAGGCAGGCACCTTCAAACCACGGCCTTTTCCAGCCATCTCGAATACCTCCCTCACTTGCGTGACGAGGTCACGAGTTGGTAGGACGATCAGAGCGCGCAGCCTCGTTACGACACGCGAAGATAGGAGCTGCGACCAAAATTAGAGGGACAAATATAACCCCGCCGGATGTTTTACCTCGATTATTGGCAGTACATAGGCGAGCGTCTTCCCGCTGCCAGTAGGGGCTGAAACACACACATCCCGCGGCGGGTGATACGGGTCGTAAAGGCTGGTGTGTTTGTGCCCGGATCGGAGGAGAAACGGAATAACGGCCGTCTGAACTGTTCAACCTTAGCGGCCAGAAATGCCTAGTGAGGAAAAGGACGCAAAATACCAGCAAACAATTCATTGACACCGAGGTCGATCAACCTTTTCCGGGTTTTCAAGCCGAGGGCCGACCGGTTGTTATCAACATCCAGGTCAATAGAGAGCGTGGAATTTGGATCCACAAGTTCCGCTTCAATTTGGGCTCTGTCGAGACCCTGAAGGGCGAGTTCAGTCTTCGAGGGGGCGTCAGGGCGAGTCGGCAGGGGAAATTTGGGAAGAGCGTGGTTCGGCTCTGGCCCGTCCACAAGGTTGGGTTCATCCGCCTCGATTGGTTGCGACTTGTGGTCCTCCACAGAACCATCTACTGTCGAACGGTCATGCTTCCAGTTCTCCCTCTTTTCCAAGTCATCTTCAGTGACAAATTTTGATGACTCGGTCAGTTGAGTCAGGTCAATCGTAGTGGAGGTTTTCTTGGGCGAAGCATCTTCAGGATTGTCGCCCGTTTCCTTTTCGAGAAGTGTGCCGTTCCGGGAAATTTTTCGCTGTTTCCGGCGTTCTCTCTTCGCCTTCAGGTACCTCTTCTTCGCCTTCGTCTTGGCCTGGGAGTTGTTGTGGGTCAGGCTGACGCACAATTTGGCAGTTGCGAGATGGGTGCAATTACCTCGAAACTGGCGCGTTGGGAGTCGGCCATTGAGCGTGATGACGTGACGATGTCACAATGCTGATCGCGTTGTTTCCCGATCCCGGAGATTTCAAATCAACCTCTGGAATGGACTTCCACCATCCCCAGCTGCCCGGCGGGAGACAATAAGACGCCCGAATAGGACACTGGGACCCGGTCTCTGTCTAAAGGTTGCGCGAATTCTCGTATGCTGTCTTCTGGCACTTCTTTCACCTCGATCAAAAGACTCCAATGACAAGATTCTCCGTATTTTCGGCAGTCTCGAGGGGGAAACTATCCATCATGGCGTGGTCCCATACTTGTAGTTTGTTGCTAGGAGTATTGGTTCTAGATCACCCCAGCCAGCACCGGGGACCGCGGTCGTCACTGCTGCCGTCATTGCCTTTGTGCCGCATGCTATGGGGGGACTCTCTTCCCCTTCTTCGTTCGACCTTCAAACGCTCGCACTTCAGATAGGCTATAAACTCTTCCAGGTGGACCAATTCCCGCCTGTTATGTCCTTCGCGACATTGATTTACTCGGACATCTAATCATGGTAAGCCCGTGAAAATTATCTCAATCGTTACTCATCACCACTGTATTCTTTTTTTCGGATAAAATTGCACAGGACGGGAAACACGGGACACCGTCGAAAGGCCAATCTTTTGGCTACTTCTTTAGTCTCCCGTTCACTAGGCTGCCTGTTTCCCAAACTCCCTTCATCTATTGGTGGATCATGCTTGCCACGGAGGCTGAACCACTACTCCTGCCGCCGCATTTAACTCAGAAAAAAACGGCGCTTGCTCTGCAACCGGACGTTCGCCCCGCGCCCGCGCTGATCCCTACCACCACTGGTCTCGGTGATTTAGCCGTGTTTGTCATGGTCCTTCCGCTCTAGGCTATCCCTCGGGACGTTTAAAGCCACCTACTACAACTTGCGCGGTCGACTATCGGATGGTCGGGAAGTCTCCCGTTTAAACACAACGGTGTTTCTACTTGCAACTACTTGCAAGACTCAAGTGTCATAAGACCCTATCGTGTACCGCACCAAACACGTCTTGTTTTTGCGATATTTTACGGTACGCGGCTTCCGGGCCCTCGCCGACGTGCGCTAGTTCTTGTCTATAAATTCGTCGACCTCATCCTAACCAACTGCCTCCCTGCAGGGCTTGCCTTCCCAACCCTTCGTTTCTCGCATCACCTCTAACGCCCCCCTCAATATCCACCTCCTTCCAGTTCTCTGTACGCCATAATGTGCCTGGCCGAATGGCAAGTCTTCGATCGATATATATGCAAACCTCCGCCCCCGTCCCTGACCCGCTCATTACTTTAGCTTTGGAGATCAACACAGAGGCTGTGGCGTAAATATGGATCGTAGCCGTGCTGATTGGACCACAGCTCACCCCTCTCCTGCAGCATTACATCCGAATCTACTATACCGGCGAGACCAGAGACTGCGAGCAACCCAACTGCAGGCTCAGCCGTAGGCATGTTCATGGAACATCCAAGACCTGCGGATGCCGAGATGTAAGTTCACCCTCCCCCCGGTTTCTGGGCACACATTTATATCCCCGCCGTTACAGTACTATGACGACTATCAACGTGTTTCGACTATCCTCCAAACCCACTGCGATGACTGCGTCCGCAGGGGGCTCCCAGGACAGCGGACTTAACCAATCCCCATCTATATCCATGTATCATACAGAACGCCCTGCGCCATACACGTACGCTTGAGAAATTCGTAACTTGTACATATACCCAAGTCTATAAGTACACAAATGTACCTCCTTGTCCCGCAAACGTGATAAAACTGTGCCCATTGATGATAAAGCTTAGGGTGACGCCCAAAAGTGCTTCCGAAGGTCACAACATGCGAAGGCCAAAGAGTAATAATTAATAGAAGTCCTGGGAGTAATCAGATAGCAGGGTTAAATATGCGATGGCTGTGAAGTGTGAAACAGACGTGTTACCCCGCGTTCCTGAAATTAGGAGCTATTCAGTAGTGAATTAGATAGCGCCAGAATCCCAGAGGCTCTCCTCTGGCGATTTCCTCTCCGCGATGATTCAGAAACGCTTGCCTCCACGCTTGATGGGCTGCCTCGCTCCTCGCCTAGTGGAGGGGCCTGCGACAATCTTATCACTCTCGTCCGAGTCACTAGAGTTTGAAGCAGCCAGTTTCGCTTTCTTTGAAACTGGGGGTCTAGCAGGTGGAGATGGGGGGTCGGATGCCGCAGATTTTTTGGAATAATCTTGGGCTTCCTTGGGCAGTTCTGAACGTGATAATGAATGATCCACTTCCTTTTGGTCCATAGCGGCTGGCGCGGATGTAATTGGCGGCCTCGTGGGAATAGGGGTCTCCTTTAGTATTAGGTGCTCCTCGTCATTTGAGTTCTCGGTAGCAGAATCGTCGTCGGGGTTTGTGTTGGACGGACCGGCTCGGGACTGACCCTGCGATCTAGTCCCTGCTGGTTCTAGCCAGTCACGCGTCTAGATTAGACATGTGAGCGTCCGTTTGATCGCGCAGTATCGAACGACTCACAATCTTGTCCTGTAGGTTCAGGGGCTCTCCCATTTCAACGTCCGGCGTCTCTGGCGAATGCCCCACGATTCGAACCTCGGAGGTGGCAGTCGCTGGCGTCAAGTCAGGTGAACTGATATCCAACTTCTCAACATCTAGTTGGACATTTGCTTTCGCATGCAGGGTTTAAGTACACTTCTGTCGGGGGGCACTCAGGGGAAGGGTCCACACTCACGGAGCTCCACGAGGAAGTTGAGCGTTGCGGTCATTCTACGTATGGCAGTAGCGAGCCTGGGTTTGGAGATGACGTTTCGTATGTGCATCCCGGGCGTCCTACGAGCAGTTCGACCAAGTTTATCTACAGCCTGCGCATGCAATCCAGACCGGATCATTAGCACGTAACCAGGTGGCGTCGCTTCACTTACAGTCTCTAGTTCAGATTCCGACATCTCACCGACGGAGTTCGGTGAACTGAATGCGAGGTGTGCTGTACCCATTAGGGGCATGATTATTTGTCTCGAAATGACCTCTGCGGAAATTCTGGGACCCCCGAAGTTGGTCTCCCATCTGAATACAAAATCCTCGAGACGCAATTCAAAGGCGAGGTCCTTCAATCGGATATCAGTAAGGGTGGCTAGCAGTTTGGAACAATGGATTGCAAATCTACGTACAGAATAGAGGGACTCGACGACCTCGAACGACATCTCTGCGAAGTTACCGATAGTGTGGGCGGCAGAGAGACATTTGAGAACGTCTGCTCGCCATAGTTCTTCCTCTCGAGGAGTGAGATCAGTCTTGGACTTGAGAGGGTGACACTCTCGCCAACGACGGGCGAGCTGGTTGCTCGTGAGTGCTAAATTACCGAAACCTGAGTCCAGCCTCGTAGAATAGGTCGGGTGCATTTATAACGCACTTTCGAACCAAATTGATTTGGTGTCCGTAATCATCAATGAACAAGCCTGTCCAGATTCAGATGCGTGGAATTTCTGGAGGGTCAAAGCTCAACAGGATTTCGGACGATGAACGGTACCGAACCGACCAATAGATATGGTGTCGAGGTCTCGTTGTCGACTTTGGCTAACCATTCCTTGCCTAGCATGTGCTTCTGGACTTCCTGTAACGGACAGCTGACAATCAGCGACCAGCAAAACAGGACGCATTTAGAACTCAAACGAACATCTAAGAAGGCATCCATTTCTGAAGTTCCTGAGATTTCGCCCGCTAGCGCGATTGATGATGCGAGGGGAAAGAGAGGTCGTGATCTTGGACGTAAGTGATGTGGATTTGCCGGATTCGACGCGTGCGAACGTGAACGTGCGTGTGAACCTTCACGAGCGCGTTCAATTCTTGGTCCCTTCCGCAGCCATACCTGTGTTCCTTTGTTTTCAATTTCAGACCCTGTGATCCCTGAAGGTCATCCTCGCATTCCAAATGGGCGATGGTGTCCTCGATCAAATCTACGATCCCACTTTGGAGTGGCCTGGTGATGGCGAGGACACCGGGCAAAGCAACTCACTCGAGTTATCCGCTTCCCAACCGGCCCGTTCGCCTTCCACCTGCCGACTCATTGTAAGGGCGACTTCCATTCTCCCCAGAACCCAGAGGTTGGCTGTTATCGAAGGATACCCGGAGGTACAGATTGGACGCGATGTGGCCTCTCCAGGCAGCATCACTCCTCGCATCCGGCTGAAGGAAATGGAGGTTTCCAAACTTCACGCCACCATCTACTGGGATGATGACAGGGCAGAATGGGGACTGGTAGATATGGGTTCGAAGCACGGAACTTTTCACAATCGCTATCACTCGGGGGTTTCTTCGGACACTAGGGGCAGTCGTCTATCGCCGCCCAGGGTCGCCAGCATGCCACGACACTTGCAACACCTTGACACGTTCACTATTGGTGGCACCACGTTTGCTCTCCACATTCACGACGATGGACTCCCGTGTTCGGAGTGTTCCCGTGGCGATAATGACGAGATACCGCTCTCTACGACCAAGACCTCCACAACCCCCGCTCACGGGAAGCGTAAGCGGGACGAAGGGATCGCTTATCTACCCTCGGATAAGACGAAGGACCCCAAGAAAGCGTTGTCACTATTGAAAAAAAGTCTGTTATCACAGCACCCTACGGAGAAGCTGGAGAGTAGTGCGCCAGCCACCTGGGTTGACCGTTCGGCGCGTCGCCGTGCGATGCATCCCCCTCCCCCACCCCTCTCCCGAAGGCAATCACCTCTCCCAACGCCAACTCATTCCACTCCCCAGGATACCCCTCCCACGTCTACTTCATCCACACCAGAACCAGTATCGTCAAATAACATCGGGTACCAAATACTTGCGAAACAGGGGTGGATCCCTGGAACCTCTTTGGGTGTGGCGAGTGATGATACGCAGCACGTCACGGAGCCCATCACAGTCTCCTCCACTTCCAACAGGGCTGGGCTCGGCAGTACAAGCGTTGTATCTTCGTGTTCCCAGGGGGCGGACTGGAGGGACGAGGGAAAGCAAAGGCTTTGGTCAAGGTTTAATTAATAATTCTTGATGTCTGTGGTAAATGGTAGGCTGTTATTTCGAATTTAACAACGGTACTGTGCTTATTACATTGCCAGGTAACACCGGACTTCTACCAGAGTCATGATCTCGGTATACGATGGCTGATTTTCAACTTCGATTTAAGACGAAGAGCGGGCTCGACGTCAGGCTATTATTAATAAAGGGACGATAGTCGCAGTCCGCTGCTGCATTGGTTGACTGTCCGTGATACTAGAAATATGTATATATCTGTCCCAATAGGATCCCAGTAGCCGGGGTTTACTCATCAGTATTGACGATCTTCCACATAAAGTACGCCAATGAAATCGAATGATCAAGCATCGGGGTTACACCAGCAGATGGGGTCGCAACCCTCCCAACCCCGGTAATATGGAAGATTAGCTAGCCTTCGAGAGCGTCGTGGTCCTAGATACGCGGTTTGGAGACAATATCCACGGTCCGACGTGGACGGATGGGGCCCCCAGTGCTTGAAAATTCGTTTGTGCACGGTGTGGCCCCGTGGCTCCTATCTCTTCTCGGATGCAAACTGTTTCCACGCGGTGCCATAGTGCTGTTCATCATCCCGCGCCTTTCTGTGAACGAGTGACGCCGAGACGCGACAAAAGGCCAGGACCACGTCCCTACCACGTCCTCCCTCCCCTGCACGGTCTGAGACCACAAGATGGGGCCATCGGCTAGAGAGCCATGTGTCCTAATTAGCGGGCGCGCGGGCGTGTTGTATGCCCGTGTTGGGGAAGTCACGTGAGCGTTCTCCCAGGCGTGAAATGAACCAAAAAGCGGGTTCAACTAACTCGCCACATTCGAGTTGGCTTTCTTCTTCTAGTCCCAACGAAGTTCCTCTCGTCCTCCTCTTAACTTTCCTGTAAACTCTCTTCGTTGTTTCTTCCACACAGACGAGTTTTTCTATTTTCTCTCCCTAACAATGGCCCCTTCCTTCACCCAACGCGTTCGTTGTTTCACTCCGCCTCCTCATCGTTCCCCACTTGTGCTAAACCCATCCTTTCCACAGCTTCCTATACGAAACAGAACCGCCGGCATCGTCAGAGCTAAAGGCGACGAAAATGCTACGAGCAAACACCTCAGACAAGGCTCTGGTGCTGGCGTCGGTCCCTCTCGTTCAACCACTTTCGGCAAGAACGTCCGCGAGCGTCCAGTGTTGAACGAGGTTACCAAGACCACAATTAACAGAAAAGTAACGTGGCCTCTCTCACTGCTCCATGCCTGGTATTGACCCGTCGTAGGAACAGCCATTCAAGGCCACCGGCAAGGAGAAGGAGTCGGTGGACATTGTCAAGCGCCGTGCAGTACCAACCACGACAACGACTGTCGCTCCTCAGCGGGTTCCACCAGCTTCGCGACCTGTCCCGTCACAATCCGTCCAGTCTATCCCCTCCCGCCCCTCATCGATCCGTGTCACGCAGAGCGTCCCGCAGGTTGTCAATCTCGCTCCCCCAGTCGCCCAAGATGAGGACGAACAGAGCATGGACATCGAGGAGGTTGTTCATGAGGATCCACGAGAACTCATGAACGCCATTCGAGAGGTCGAACTGATGATCGAGGACGGATACCAACGCCACGACGACCACGCCGAGTACATCTGGCCAGAAGCATCCCCTGAACGTGCTGAACGATACCATCGTCAAGTTCAGGCTATCAGGGATGTGTTTGAGGACGAACCTGACATGTACGACACCACAATGGTGTCCGAGTACGCCGAAGAGATTTTTGAGTACATGAATGAGCTCGAGGTATGTCTCTTGGCGTGTTTCCTGTCTCCGCATTCGCTGAGATGGAATCCCCGTTTAGGAGAGCCTCATGCCCAACCCCGAATACATGGATGGACAGAATGACCTTACCTGGGAAATGCGCCAGACGCTGGTCGACTGGCTCCTGCAAGTCCACCTCCGTTACCACATGTTGCCTGAAACCATCTGGATCGCTATCAATATCATCGACCGTTTCCTCACAAAGCGCGTCGTGTCCATCGCCAAACTTCAGCTGGTCGGCATCACCGCCATCTTCATCGCTTCCAAGTACGAGGAGATTCTGGCCCCTGGAGTCGAGGAGTTCGTCTTCTTGACTCAGAACGCCTACTCTCGTGAAGAGATCCTGAAAGGCGAGAGGATCATCCTTCAAACTCTTGACTTCAAGATTTCCCAGTACTGCTCGCCTTACAGCTGGATGAGGAAGATAAGCAAGGCAGACGATTACGACATCCAAACACGGACACTGAGCAAGTTCTTGACCGAAGTCACCCTTTTGGATCACCGCTTTTTGAGGGCCAAGCCGAGTGTCGTTGCTGCTGTTGGCATGTACACTGCTCGTCGTATGTTGGGAGGAGACTGGGTATGTCGTCCCTGGTCAAGATACCATGCCCCATACACGTGACTGATCGCACTTAATTTGACTATCATAGAATGATGCCTTTGTTTTCTACTCCGGTCTCACCGAGGAGCAGATGATTCCTGGGCACCGTATGCTCATCGAAAAGCTCACAGAGCCAGGCTTCGACAAGCTGTACGTCACGAGGAAGTATTCTCATAAAAAGTTCCTCAAGGCTGCCAACTTTGCCCTGGACTGGGCTCGCAACCACTGTGACGAGGACTACCAAATGATGTCTTGAACGGGTACCTTTCTGTGGTCTCTTGAAGATTCTCCATTCCCCAACGAACTCTCGTGTCACACCCTAAATCTCCCACCATCTTCCCATCGATTTGTACAAAACATTTACCTCACGTGTCCTCCCTTCCATCCTTGCAATACCATCTCCACCCCCCACCCAGTCTCCTGTTTCACTACCTTTCCCCCATTTTTCCACACGTCAACATCTTGGACCAATTACATTTCGCCCCTCCCTCTCTCCCTGACTGCAGAACCAACTCGTCTCTTTGTCTTTCTCCTATGCACCGTGCTATCTCTCAACCCATATTATCGATCTTTCTCTCCTTTTTCATACTTTCGTTCTGGCGGCTAGGTATGTCCACGTCATCTCAGCATTTCTCGGTTTGGCTTTCTAGAAATCGCAGGCATTCTCTCTTGTAAATTACACACTTTATACGAACCTAGTCGTTCTATTTCATTGGCACACGCATACTTAATGTATATTTTATCCCTCTTCCACACTGGTTTGAACCTCAAACAAGAGTTAAAATGGGTGTAAGGCGTGACGTAGGAAAGACGCCGCACCGGGCCGAGCTGATTGGCGAAAACACATGCTCCGAACTTGGATGGGCTATAACAAATGGTCGCAACAGCGCGGAGCGCCTTCATCACCACCACACCCCACACCCCCGACTGCACGCTTCTAACTCGTCATGACATTCTCTTTCACGGGACACACCGTCGTCGTCACGGGTGCCGGAGGAGGATTGGGAAAGGCGTAAGCATATAACCAAGTTCCGGAGGATATGACAAATAACGGTCGCTTTTGTCTGCAGTTACTCTCTGTTGTTTGCATCGAGGGGAGCAAATGTTGTCGTAAATGATTTCAATCCCGCTGCCGCTCAGAAGGTTGTAGACGAGATCACCAAGCGTGAGTTAATTACGGCGTGTTGAAGTGGATGCGATTAGGGATGGTGAACTGACGTGTCGTCGTGGCTTGCGGTGAACAGTTGGCGGAAAGGCCGTCGTAAACACCTCATCCGTGACGGACGGTGCCGCCGTTATCAAGTCTGCTTTGGAAGCGTTCGGTGGGATCACGATCCTGATCAATAATGCTGGGATTCTGAGGGATAAGGGGTAAGATCCAAAACCTCCTATCCATTTGCAAGGATGTTTATGGGGCCCCGCCGTCCAGTTTCAGGAATATGTCCGATGCGGAATGGGACCAGATCCAAGCCGTCCACCTCAAGGGTGCCTACTCTTGCACCAAGGCCGTCTGGCCTATCTTCAGAAAACAGAAATTCGGGAGGATCGTGAATACCGCTTCCGCCGCCGGTTTGTACGGTAACTTTGGTCAGGCAAACTACTCTGCCGCGAAGATGGGTTTGGTCGCGTTCACGAAGACCCTTGCTATTGAGGGCGCCAAGTACGGAATCAAGGCCACCGTCATTGCGCCGGTAATACCTTTTCGCCATTGTGTGATTTATGGTTGGGAATTGGGTTGACCATTGGAACAGATGGCCGCTTCAGCGATGACTGAGACAATCATGCCACCAGACATGCTTGCCAACCTCAAACCAGACTTTGTCGCTCCATTCGTGGCTGCTGTCACGCATCCAGATGGACCCGAAGCCTCTGGGAGAGTCTATGAAGTCGGTGCTGGATACATTACCGAGGTTCGATGGGAACGAAGCAAGGGCCATGTTTTCAAGACCGATGACACTTTTACCCCGTCTGCCGTAGGATTTATTTCCCCGCAGTAACTCCGAACAGCTGCTCAACTACTGATACCAGGTTGCCTATGCCTGGAACAAGGTTATCGACTTCACGAACCCCGACCGGTGAGCGTCTCATGAAACGGCCACCCACCCTAATCACTAATCCCCCTGTAGCCCGAATGGTATGGCAGATATGGATATTCAGGTAGGTTCCGCTGCGGGTTACTTGGTTTACGCCATGATGCATGTCCTATTTACATGTAGGGCAAACTCGCGGCTGCCAGGAGCGCTCCCCCAAACAAGCAGGCCTCTCCGGAGGTAAGGTACGACGGAAAGACGGCAATTATCACGGGGTCTGGAGCTGGGCTCGGTCGGTCTTATGCGCTGTTGCTCGCGCGGTTGGGAGCCAACATAGTCGTGAATGACGTGAGCGAGAAGAATGCCAAGGCAGTTGTCGATGAGATTACCAGAGGTTCGGGGACTTTGGCAACCACGCCCGCCTTGATCACTGACAATGGAGTGCACTAGCTGGCGGTAAAGCCACGGCTGCAGTGTGCTCGGCTGAGGATGGTGATGCCCTCGTCAAGGCCGCATTGGATGCTTTCGGTGGTGTCCACATCTTGGTCGCCAACGCTGGTATCTTGAGGGACAAGTCATTCACGGCTATGACTGAGCAGGAGTGGGATGCTGTCATTGCTGTCCACCTCCGGTATTTTTCCATTTCTTGTTTTGCGTCTTACCCATAGCTAACATTGACACAGGGGCACTTACAAGGTCCGTCATGCGTTAAAAATGCTGTAACATTCCCTGAGTATGTTGTAGTCCGTCAAAGCCGTTTGGCCCATCTTCCAGAAACAGAAATATGGAAGGATCCTCACTACCGCCTCAGGTGTTGGTATCTGTGAGTTGCGCTACGTCGATCCTTTCCACATGCGAATTCACTGGTTGTTCCGAAGATGGAAACTTTGGTCAAGCAAACGTGGGTGCATCCGTACCTCAATGAAGACTCCGGACTAACTGTTCTACCGATAGTACTCTACTGCGAAAGCAGCCATCATTGGCTTTACCCGTACTCTCGCAATCGAAGGCAAGAAGTACAACGTACTCGCTAATTCTATAGCTCCGTCAGCTGGTACCGCCATGACTATGACAGTTTGGTAAGTAACCAGGTAATCGGAGACCGGAACCCTTCTGACACCATCAAAGGCCTCAGGAGATGGTTGACGCCTTCAAGGTGATTCCGTCAATCAATGGGGTTAAATACAAGATATTGATACCGTTCTATCCAGCCGGATTATGTCGCTCCCGTCGTCGGTTACTTGATAAGTGACGGTGAACAACGTTTGACTCACAATTCAAACGTTTCGTGCTGAACCTCCGCACAGCAAATGAGAAGACGAGCGGTGCGCTTTTTGAAATCACCGGCGGATGGGCTGCCCAAACTAGGTGGCAACGAGCTGGTGGTCACGGTTTCCCTATCAACAAGCAGTTGACACCCGAGGATGTGGCTTCAAAATGGAATATCATCAGCAATTTTGGTGCGTCGATACGTGGTTCTTATAACTGCCGATATCTTTGTCTGTGTATGAGGTCCGGTGTTAATGGTTCCATTACCAGATGATGGCCGTGCCACCAACCCTTCGTCAACCCAGGAGGCAATTGCCCAGGTACGCCATCGTTTCCCCACCGTAAAGAACAATACATCTCCCTTGCGATTCATCGTTGGATCATTTCATTGTTCTAATCTCCATTTCTTCGCATTTTACCGCGATCTATCATATTCAGATCGTCGAAAACTTCGAGAACAAGTCCGGGTCCGGGAGCTCCCCCTCTGATCCGGCAGATGGAGACATCGAGCTTGTACGTGAAGCGAAGAAGACTGTCCCCGAACCTCTGGATTATTCTTACTCGGAACGTGATGTTATCTTGTATAACCTCTCTATCGGAGCAACGGAGCAAGAACTGCATTGGACATTCGAAAACCATGAAGATTTTGTTGCACTACCAACTTTCGGAGTCATTCCCCAATTCATGACCGGCACTGGACTACCGTTGGATTTCCTACCCAACTTTAATCCAGTACGTACCCCTCTCGCTTTCGGGCGACGGATCCGGTGATCGCGTATCTACATTGACTGACACGTTATCTTCTCGACCTCAAGGCCAAGCTGTTACATGGAGAACAATTCCTTTCAATAAAGGCTCCGATCCCAACAGGCGGAGCCTTGGTCAATGAAGCCCGGTACGTCAGGGCCTTAGCATGGTTCTCGTTGCATTATGCGGGCCAGTTCTCGCACACGTGGGCTAACACTGAGGTACAGGATTATCGAAGTGCTCGACAAGGGCAAGGCCGCTGCTGTAACGATGCAAGTGACGACTAAGGACAAGAAGACCGGTGCCGTTATCTTTGAAAATCAGTCTACGGTCTTTATCCGAGGATCCGGCGGATTCGGTGGCCAACGTGTGGGTAAAGGTACGTCAACGAGGATTTCGAAACGCTGTTGTGAGAAGTTCGCGAGATTGATTTCTTCTCCCTTGCTCTCCTGGGATATTTCTTGGGTGATGAACAGATCGGGGTCCCGCTACGGCTGCGAACGAGCCGCCCAAGCGTAAGGCGGATGCTGTCGTTGAGGAAAAGACTGCGAACACCCAAGCTGCGTTGTACAGGCTGAATGGTGATCTTAATCCCCTCCATGTGCGTCTCTCTCCCTGGTCTCGTCTCCCAAACCCGATGTGACCCAACATTGATTTCTCCCAGATCCTGCCCGAGTTTGCCGCCATTGGTGGATTCGACAAGTAAGTTCTATCATTGCAAACCCTCACCTCGTCTCTTTGATTCTAGTTCTCCAGACCCATCCTTCATGGACTGTGCACTATGGGTATCGCGGGCAAGCACGTCTTGAAGTCATTTGGCGAGTTCGAGGACATTAAGGTCAGGTTCGCTGGTGTTGTTTATCCTGGTGAGACGATTGTTACGGAGATGTGGAAGGAGGGAAATAAGGTCATATTCAGTACGTTATTTCTTTTGTCTTGAAGCTCGCTTCGCTTTGCACTCTTGCACGACCAACCTCTGACCGCTTCGTTTCCTTTCGTAGTTGCCAAAACCAAAGAACGAGGCACAACGGTCTTGGCCTCGGCTGGTGCTACCCTTCTGAAGCAGTCCTCGCTGGCTCCAAAGGCGAAGCTGTAGGAAAACTCGGAAGGGACGTTCAGACACTTCGCTTCTCCCCCTCGTTGGACGATCACTCAGAACCACTCCATCCCTCCTTCACGACTCGGGGTACGAGGCGCCGTCGGTTTCGCGTCAAAATGTGTTGTCTGTTTCACGATACGCATCTACACAATGTAACACTCCATGAATCTGTGAGAATGTCAGAAGAGACGTGAAATTCTCGCTTGCCGCACTTGGGACTTGGTCTATGACCGGTTTGACGCGGTGGCCACGGAGATGGTCACGAACCCGCCGGAACTCCTTGAGGAATCTCACGTGTTTCCCTATCCGGAACCCCTAATCAGTCCCGTGCTCTACTGACCGACAAGCGAGAGACGAATATCTAGCATCCACTCCATGCACCTTTCCTCTCATATGTCTCAGCAGTGCCTACAAAATCTCCCTTCAGACTTGCAACATCACGGATCGGATTCGTCCGTTGGTCAATCACATTCAGGGCTGACCCAATCAGCCCCATCCGCTAGTACCAACAAAGGCAGCGTTTCAGTGAGCGACATCTCAGGATCTCATGGGGCAATCCATGGATGTGAATGTTGAATAGTGTGCCTCGAACGAAGATCCGAGAGGTTGGGAGTAGGAATACCACCAGGGTGCTCTTGAAGAACGCTGTGCTGGACCAACAAAGCGAAGAGTGAAGCGAGAGGTTGAAGAGAAAGATGGAGGTGACAAGGGCGAGTCGACCACAGAAAAAGAGCGTGGGCCAAGTGTGAAATTCCGTCAAGGGAGAAAGAGCGAGTGAAGTAGAACGGGGACATCGCGAACAGTGAGGTTATGTCGCCTCCGTGTCCCCGTTTCCCCTGCCTGTCAACGCCAATCCAAACACCCCAAGTTGCAAGAAGTTCTAATAATAGGAGGCACGAACGTGCACACGTTGCCGACGACCTTCCAGCCAATGCGGGGAGGCTCAAGCGTTTGGCGTCGCTACGAAATCCGAGGTTGATTCGGGCACCGCCAGCAGGCGGCAGCAACCTCTGCAGGTGCCCGACGCGGAGGGTTCTGCGGGACAAGTCGACCAGCTTCTCTATAGGCCCGGCGTTACTCGACCAGGGTTTACCTCGCTTTCAGGGAATGATCAGGGTAAACTGTTTCGTGGAAATCGTGGCCGTATCACCAAACCAAACAACAGGATCGTCGCAGACGATCCGCGAGGTACACATAGTGTGTATGTAAAACGGGTGGGACAAGGAAGACATAACACAGGAGGCAGATCAACGGCAAGCGGTGAACAATGAATATGGAGAGATGTGCGAGCAGAAGAGGTAGATAA
>Ga0307515_10011230_pt1 | contig 17008 bp, 14 predicted proteins | sample 17_EM_MG_FD_194513 | JGI IMG/M metagenome (GOLD analysis project Ga0307515, IMG submission 194513) | Populus trichocarpa ectomycorrhiza microbial communities from riparian zone in the Pacific Northwest, United States - 17_EM | ecosystem: Host-associated > Plants > Roots > Unclassified | place... | reverse complement strand
ATATTTTTATGACACGACCATGCAGCCAGACCCACATCCAAGGCTATTGAGTCTGGTATTGCAACTAGACTCACTTAAACTTGGGTCATGCAAGTTTAATGTTATTATTAATATTATAAATATTACTTTTGGGTCAGGCGTTGCAGCTAAACCTAAGACTCTTAGGTATAACTTTACAGAAAAACCTAATACTTTTAAATCTTAGTATTTTTTAATATTTTTTATGCAAAATAAATTGAATCGCAGCATCGCGCGGGTCATAAATCTGGAGTTAAAAAGGACGAAGGGCTGCGAAGGAGGGTATTTGGTCATACACGTAACCGAACCCTTCACTTGGACAGACAGGTAATCTGCTTGGAAACAGAGAAGGCGTAGGATAAGAAATGTGCGCACGATATAGAAATGTGTCCTCATTACCTCCCTGCGCAAATTAGGGCTGGTCACTTGCCAAAAACGTTTTCCAGAATTGTAGTTTCACGCCACAATTGATTGGTACCCTCCTTCTCCTCTTTAATTTTCTTATGTGATTTTTGAAATGAAACACGAAACCCATATTTGTTTTAGTGTTGTTGATAATGGGTAGTGTTCAAGTTTGAGAATTTATTGCTAATATGATTGGATTTTGTTGTATTGTATTGTGCTGCACATGTCTGTATTGCATTTTTCTTGTAGTGTAGAAGGGAGATTGCAAGGTGGAATGGAATGATGGAGTGATTTGGTGAATTGGGTAGTTGATATTTTTGATTCATATGGGTTAAATGTTGTGTAAATGCTTGTTGTGTAACATAGGGAGTGAAGAGGGGAAAAATGGAGATGGAACCTTTTAATGCATTCATTTTCTAGGTTGGAACATCTTGAAATTAGTGTTTTTTGTTAGGTGATGTGGAAAAATGGGAATCATTTTGTTTGCATGTGGAGTAAATAATTCTTGTACTTGAGATGGCTGTGATGCTGAGGAAAGGAGAAAGAGAAAATGGCTGAAATCTCTGAACTTGGAAATAGGCATCCAGTGTTGAGCACTGTGGAAGGTTGGGAATTTAGAGTGAATATGAGTGGATCTTCTTCCCTAGCTATGACCTTGTCAAGTTTACAAGTTGCACCATATTCTATTTTTATCATTGGATGGGATAAAACATTTTCTTGCTTTTCAATGCTTGAAAGGGGCAGGTTTACTTGTCCAGTTCTTACATCATTTTATGGATGCCCCAGAATTTGGTTGTAGAACATGAGAATATTGTAATTTTAGTTTTCATCAGTTTGCCTTTGTGCTTGCAGCCTTGTGTTGGCACATGTATGTTGTTGCTTTCTATACTGTAGTGTTTATTTGCACATCGGAATTGAATTGGTTGTTTATATTTTTGGCATATTGGATGCAGGCCCTTAAGCTGATCTTTCATAGGTTAATGAGAAAATATGATGTCTGAAGAGGCTGGCCAAATGTTGGTTGTTTATGATGATCCATCTGACCAGCGATCTTTGTCGTTGGATGATACAAGCAGCGCAGAGGAATCGCCTGATGAAACCAGACTATCACTAGAAACACCTAATGATGCAATTCCATATATTGGACAAAGATTTGCTACTCATGATGAAGGCTATGAATTTTACAGTGAATTTGCAAAAAGATGTGGATTCTCAATCCGTCGTCACCGCACAGAAGGCAAAGATGGGGTTGGAAAAGGGCTAACAAGACGTTATTTTGTCTGCCACCGTGCTGGAAACACCCCTGTCAAAACCTCAAACGAAAATAAACCTCAAAGGAATAGAAAATCGTCTCGATGTGGGTGTCAAGCATACATGAGGATTAGCAAGGTCACAGAGTTAGGAGCACCAGAATGGCGTGTCACAGGTTTTGATAATCACCATAATCATGAACTTCTAGAACCGAATCAAGTTCGGTTCCTTCCTGCATATCGGACCATATCAGATACGGACAAGAGCAGAATCCTCATGTTTGCCAAAACAGGAATTTCAGTGCAGCAAATGATGAGACTCATGGAGCTTGAAAAATGTGTAGAGCCAGGATATTTGCCCTTCACTGAAAAGGATGTGAGGAACTTGCTTCAGTCATTTAGAAAACTGGACCCAGAGGATGAGAGCGTAGACTTATTAAGAATGTGCAGAAATATAAAGGAGAAGGACCCCAACTTTAAATTTGAATACACACTCGATTCTGACAACAGGTTAGAGAACATTGCTTGGTCATATGCGTCATCAGTCCAATCATATGAGATCTTTGGTGATGCAGTGGTATTTGATACAACACATCGCTTAACTGCATTTGACTTGCCTCTCGGCATATGGGTTGGAATGAACAACTATGGTATGCCTTGCTTCTTCGGATGTGTGATTTCACGAGAGGAAAATTTGAGGTCGCTGTCATGGGCATTAAAGGTAATAGAGTAAAAATAATCTCTCTTGTCGATTAATTACCCATATCACCTTGTATTGCACATGTAGTGCCTTTAAGTTTACTTTGACCAGTCCATTAATTGCCCCTCTCCTTTTCATATTCACGGGTGCAAAAAGAATGGGGAGGCAGAGGAATATAGATTCTAAATAGCAATACTAGTTGGATGTTTGGCAAGGGATAGTTGATGAGGCATTTGAAATAACTGGCCAAAGAGGTTATTGTAACATTCACAAATACAGATTGAGCACATAAATTAAGGTTCTATTTTCTTACCCTTTTGACTCATTTTTGAATGTTAGGGGTATGCCAGACATTCACCAACACATGCTCGTCAGATTTTCCAGTAAACTCAGTTGAGCTTCTTGATATGTGTCATTTGCCAACTAGTCTGGTCTCTGCAATTATATCTTCCCTGAATGATATAACTATGGCTTCACTATTGTCAATGATTCGTGGTCACGCACACACAATCACAGGCACACGTGTTCTTTCTCAAAGAGCTTTTTTTGGTCCCAAATTAACATTTTTTGTTTTTGTAATCTTTATGTCAAAAGGCATTCTTAGGATTCATGAATGGAAAGGCCCCACAAACAATATTAACTGACCAGAATATGTGCCTGAAAGACGCAATAGCTAAGGAGATGCCTTCAACGAAACATGCACTTTGCATATGGATGATTGTGGCGAAGTTTCCATCCTGGTTTAATGCTGTTTTGGGGGAACGTTATAATGAGTGGAAAGCAGAGTTCTATCGACTCTATAATTTGGAGTCAATTGAGGACTTTGAACAGGGTTGGAGGGACATGGTCAATATTTTTGGGCTGCATACAAACAGGCACGTTGCCAACTTGCATGCCTTACGCAATCTTTGGGCTCTTCCATACTTGAGAAGCCATTTCTTCGCGGGAATGACTGCAGCTGGTCATTCAAAATCAATTAACGCTTTCATCCAAAGGTTTCTGAGTGCTCAAACTCGGCTTGCACACTTTGTGGAACAGGTATGTTACAAGTTACATGCCTGATTCAATATGCTATGTATTGGCCCTTGGACTGCTCTTACTTGAGGCAGAATACACATGTGGGATCTAATATCTTCACACATCAGATTTAATTTATATTTTTTGCTATATCAGGACATGAGGAATGATTTTTACGTATAGACGTCCTAAAAAGCAAACTATTATTATAATTACAAAAGGGCTCCTTTATCTTTCTAAAGAGTTTTTGTGGAACAATCCAGTGCTGTGATTTGATCTATCTATCATTTATCCAAGTAGATGACATGCCCAATTCTATGATAGGTTTTTTTAACTGTTGGAATCAGCCATCTTGTCAATTTGTTTTGCTTGAGATGTCATGCGAGAGTGATGTTTGTCCATGTAAAAATAGTTTCCTTGAGAGAGAGGATTTTTTTTTTTTGCTGATGTTGAAAAGAAACATGCTGCTTGCTGAAGCAATGATCAAAAGGGATATTCAAGTTTATTTCCCCTAGTTTCTTTAGATTTCCAATTTTAACACAATATCATGATCATTTCTTACACTCGATAAATCAATGGAATCATACAGTTAGTCCAGCTAGGCTGGGTTGGTCTTCCATCTTAGAAATTCAAAACTTACAATCTTCATAATCATGTGCTATTGAAGCTGTTTAACTTGTGAATCTACACTTATTTGGATATTGATCTTTCTTGCCAAAAATGATGGTTTCTATATGTACTTAGAATTTCCCTTGATTTCCTGTTGGTTTAGAAACTCCACTTTGTGATTCCAGTTATTGTTTATGATACATTGGAACTTTCTGCCACTAGAACCATTGGTGCAGCGGAAATCCCACTATAGTTTTTGTGGAAAAACTTTTCCATGTTCTTGACTCATCTCTGCACAAGCAGGTTGCTGTAGCTGTAGATTTTAAAGATCAAGCGGCTGAACAGCAAACAATGCAGCAGAATCTGCAAAACATAAGTTTAAAAACTGGGGCACCTATGGAATCCCATGCAGCCACAGTCCTTACTCCTTATGCCTTCTCGAAGCTCCAAGAACAACTTGTTTTGGCTGCCCACTACGCATCATTCCAGATGGAGGATGGTTTTCATGTGAGACACCACACCAAACGTGAGGGAGGCCGGATAGTATATTGGGTTCCTAGGGAAGGAATTATTAGTTGCAGCTGCAATCAGTTTGAGTTCTCTGGAATTCTTTGTCGACATGCCCTTCGAGTTCTTTCCACAGGAAACTGTTTTCAGATCCCAGAAAGGTACCTTCCTTTGCGTTGGCGTCGGATTAACACATCTAGTGCAAAGCTTCTTCACAGTTCCAATGATCATGGTGAAAGAATTCAGTTATTGCAGAACATGGTATCAAGTCTCATAACTGAATCTGCCAAGTCGAAGGAGAGACTGGATATTGCAACCGAGCAAGTTTCTATTCTTTTATCTCGCATCAGAGATCAACCAGTTCCATCACAAGGTATACGAGATTTTACCTCCATTCACAGAAAACTTTAGCCCTGCCTCGTATACTCAGCAGTGACTGAATTCTTGTGGATAGCCGAGGGAAGCACACCTCTTTATTAAAGAAAGCAAGTTTGCTGAATCTGTAAATGCATGCTCTTGCTTGTGGTTTGAAATGCTGCATGAAAATCCTTCTGCTCTCGATTCATGCAGATAAGGACTGCACATGGTTTTGTATTTCCCTGACAGCCTTCTGCTCGGCTTTCATTGTGGAGCAGAAGTTTCTTGAGGGTTCTGTAATGTTCCATATATATAGAAAAAAAATAGATATTGATGTATGATCGTGTTCTTGTTTAAAGCAGATTCATGTTCTTTTCACAAGGGAAATTCTTCCAACCAGATAAAATAACTCCTAAATCCAAGTGAGCAATTGATTATCATTAATCTCTTGTTTCAACAATAAGGCTGTGCAATTATGCTTGGTTCTAGGTTATAAGGAGTTTAAAACTTTGTTGGTAGTGGTGTTTGAGATTTGTGATGCAGATAATTTTTAAAATATTTTTTTTGTTTACAAATATATTTAAATGATTTTTTTTAATTTTTAATATTAGAACATAAAAACTATAAAAAATATTAAAAAAAAATTTAATTTAATATTTTTTTTTAAAGAAAAACACTTTTAAAGCAAAAGCTTTTCCAAAACACTTTTATTATCACATACACCTGTGTTTGATAGTGGTGTTTAGCTGGAATGATGAAAATAGAAATATGAATTTGAAATCATTTTAGACTAATTTTTTCTGTTTTAAAATACAAAGGTTGTGTTCTCTATTTTACCATTTTAAAATGAGATTAAAATGAGTTTTTTTTTTATCATTTTAAAATAAAAAAATATGTTCATTTTGAGATAGTAACTAAATGATGATTTGTGGTATGATTTTTACAAATTAATAATTAGATACTTAAAATTTGAATGTTAAGGTATTGTTTATCCTTCAATCCAAAGGTTAATATTCCGTTAATTTTAACTTTCCATGTCTTCTATTGGATCTACTTTTAGAAAATAAAAAAAATATCTAAAAGACAAAATACAAAAATAATTAAGTTTTAATGTTAATTTTTAATTTATTTAAGCTGGATAATTGATTTAAAATTTTATTAATATATATACTATCTATCTATTTTATTTTATTTTAAAAGGCCAAGAAAATTCAAAATTATTACTCTTTTTTTCCTGGTAATTTCTTGTTTATTTATGATTTCTATTTTTATTTTATTCTAATAAAATAAAAAATGGCTATAAATAATTAAGCTATTAATTTTTATTTTATTACTAGCTATAAATGCAATTAGATTTTTTAAACTATAGGGACTAAGTTATAATTAACTCTCTAAGCGATAACGACTGGCTCTTCTGTCCCTGGAGTTTCATTTTGCCGCTGTTCTGGCTCAGTTTCCCAACCAAAGAAGGAGGAGGAAGAAGCTGTCACCCTTGCAGCTGCAGATCACCTGAAAACGGTGCGTTTCTTACCAAACCATCAACTTTAGAGACAGTTAATCTATCATGAGTTCATCTTGATCTGGGTTTTCTTTCTTTCATTTCTTGACGGATTTTCTCTTTCTTTGTAACTGTATTTTTTTTTTCTGGTGATAGTGTTGGTCTTGCTGGATATGGAGTCCATGTTTTGAAGATTTCTTTTGATGGGATTTTTCTTGAATTCAATCATTTACAGACCATTTGTAATCAATTTTCTAATGTAATTAAATTCAATGATAATGTTTAAAAATGATTCCAAACACGAAATTTCATTAAAACTTCCGAATTGAATTCAATTAAGAGGGTTCAAAAGATATTTCTTTTTTAAGGGTAAAAAGATACTAGTTTATTAATCATGTTAAAGCATGTCTTGTGGGATTAGGGTTTGAAGCTTCATCCGATAAAGGAGAGGATGGAGTGTAAGTGGGACTTTTAACTGTTTATCACTTGGGATGAATGCTGTGCTGTTTTCTTTTCCTTCCCTCTTAAAGACTGGTGCTTTAATCCTCAAGAAATTTTAAAATGCTCAAGCTGTAAATGGTTACAGCTCAGGAGAGAAAGACATAAGGAGAAAAAATCAGGCGAAAGGGAATTAAAACAATATATCTTTTCTCTCCTTGTTGTATCTCTCTGACTCTCTCCTATGCTGTAAAAATTGGTAGTTACCATATAATTTTCCTTTAATCCTGTTTGCTTCACACCTGAGAATATCTGAACTGAACCCTAGCCAAGGAACTGGAATGGCACCTCTAATTAAAGTCAGTAATCCTTGTCATTATTTTGGTTTCTTAGTTGGTTTCGTTTGGTCTCTGCAGTTTGTGCATTGCGGTGGTGGTCTGTTATGTCTCCTGTTGTTAGTTGAAGTTCTTTTGTTCTTGGTTACTTGTCTGTTCTTGGATTCCTCTGTTTTTTTTTTTTTTTTATAACCTTGTCTGCTTTGAGTTTTCTTTCTCCTTGGTTGCTTGCCTTCTGCTCCCAAGGTGTTTAATGAGTTTTCATTGGCTTATAAAGAATGAGAAAAAAAAAAAAAATTCCATGGTAAAAGTGCATGTAGCAAGGATTTTATGAATTTCAGGTGATGTTTCAATCTGTTCACCAATATTCATGTCCCTATTTAACTTTTTTTTTTCTTCAATTTGCATGTCTGTGGGAGACTAAAAAATGGCTTATATGTGTTTTGCAGGTGAAAGTGCTTGAATTATTTGCAGGAAAATGCATCCTCCTTTGACATTACATAGGCACCCGATGTGTGTTGAAGTGAGTTTGCTTCCTTTCATATGTTATGATATATCCCCTGAACTAGTTTTAGTTGATGTGAATTGGAATTCCTTATTTCTCTAGTTGTAGATGAACGGCTGTTAACAGCTATTTCCCTCTTTCCATTGAAGTAGGGAGGGGGTCTCTTGCTCATATCCTTGGATGGATTTTTTTTTTCCGTGTGTTCTTTGATGTGTGGTGGAGTGGAGATCAGTTGGGAAATGGTTGCGTCTCTCCACCATAGTAACATGCATCATCTTTTGATGCTTCTAGTTGCAACTTGCTTGTGGTAGATGGAAGGCCACCATAAGGATAGAGCAGAATGCTAACGAGGACTTGTACAACAAAACTTAAAACTAGTTGGTATCTATGGCTAGTAAAGAAAAAGAGGGTGGGTATAAGATTGTAGCCATAATATGTTAAGAATAAGGTGACCATTTCCGAAATTTTCAATGCAGATGTTTGGGAAGAGAAGTCAGTATAACATCATGTCTATGGTGTGCTATTTTCTGGAATGAACTTGTGATCTTAACTTTTTGCTGAACCAGGCGACAAAAATATTTTGCAGATTATTGAGCAGTTTCAAAAGTGTCATTTGGACCATCCTATTGCTAAGTTCTTTGGTGAATGCACAGAACTCAAAATAAAACTTGATCGCTGTTTTCGGGAGGAAGTGAGTTAGCATTATGTTTGTCCTTTTTTTTCCTGGCTAAAATACCATTTTGATCTGGCAGTAAATCCTTAAGCTTTTTTCTCAGAAAGCCGTGAAGCGTAAGGCGAATTTTGAACAAAGCAAGAAACTTAAGGAAAGGCTTCAAGCATTAAGGAAGGAAGCTGCTGAGGGAAGTCCTGAGAAGAGCAACTTTGTGTAAGCGTAATTATTAACTGGAAGATGAAATTTTGTCCGCTGGCTGCAACATGAATATAATGCATAAAGTGATTTAGTGTATGACTGGACACATGCATTGAACAATACATATATCACTGCAAGATGGTGAAAGAATTCAGATGATCCATGGTAAATAAGTGGGCAATATAATGTCATATTTCTTCATTCAGCCTGGCACTTTCAAGAATGATTTAAGATGACAATATGCAATTTCAGGTTGTTACTCTACATTCTTATTTTATGTGCTGTGGTCCCATTGCATATCCTCATGAACAAAATCCAGTTACTAGATGTAAATTTCATGTCCGGGTTTTATGCTGTGTCGTGAACCAGTAAAAATCAGTCCCTAATCAATCAGAAGGCAGAAAGGATGTTTTCTGGTTTCCTACTTCCCATAAAATTTCAGCTTATTAGACAAAACTGATCTGATATGATACCACAGATGCCTCTGCCTGCCTCTGCCTGGTCAAAAGCATCACCAAAAAGATCATGCATGCAGGCTGCTGTTAGTTATGTTCACAAGATGTAAAACACCCCCTTTCTATATCCTGGACCTGATTATACATTATTATGCCCTGATAAGGAAGGGAGAGCCCAGAATGAAATACAAGAAACCAAGGCCAAAAGTGCAACCGAGTCTGCCAACCTGCCTTCAATCTCTCCAAGCTAGTTTCATCCAAAACTGCAATAAGTTCAATCCAAACTAGCTAGACGTTATGCCCTGCACTTCTCAGTTGAGCTTCCTGATATGTGTTATTTGCCAACTAGTCCGGTCTCTGCAGTTATACCCATAATTTGTCTCTCGATAAATAAGGTTCAAATTTTTCACCCTTTTGTCTCTTTTTGGTTGGCAGGTGACTGCCACATGCTTGTTAGATTTTCCAATAAATCCAGTTGAGCTTCTTGATATGTGTTTTTTGCCAACTAGTCTGGTCCCCCTGCAGTTATACCTTCCCTGAATGATGTAATTGTGGCTTCACTGCTGTCAATGATCCTTGGCCACACATACACAGTCAGAGACACCCATGTTCTTTCTCAAAGAGCTTTTATTGGTCCCAAACTGAATTTTCTTGTTTTTGTTATCGTTATGTCAAAGTCTTTAGGATTCATGAATGGAAAGGCCCCACAAACAATAGAATATGTGTCTGAAAGGAGAAATGGCTAAGGAGATGCCTGCAATGAAACGTGCACTTTGTGAATGGATGATTGTAGAAGAGTTTCCATCCTGGTTTAAAGCTGATAATGAGTGGAAAGCAGAGCTCTGTCGACTCTGTAATTTGGAGTCAACTGAGGACCTTGAACTGGGTTGGAGGGACATGGTCAATAAATTTGAACTGGTATGGAAGGGAGAGCCAAGAAAGAAATACAAGAAACCAAGGCCAAAAGTGCGAGTGGGTCTGCCAAAGAAAATCTGTCAATATTTTGATGATCGGATTGGAAGGGAAGAAAATGAAGTCATTGTTGTTTTAGGAAGCAGAGGCGATTCGTTTTGCTTGGCTCTGAGATTTCTTAACAGCAATTGGGTGCAGAAACCTGTCAGCACTGACTTCCACGAGAAAACCTGGAGAATAGCATCAATTAAAAAAAAAAAAGCTTCTTCCAGGCTCTAATTCGCCTTGCAAACCTTGTGATGCAGGGGAAGCACAATCAAGGACAGCAGCAAAAGCTGAAATAGGGTTAAAACACAAACAACTCTGAAATCTTATTTTATTTCTGAAATATTGATATGATAAAGTTTGTCTCTCTATAAGGTTTATAAATTTTTATATAAGTAAAAAACCGACCTTAACAAGGTATGCAGAATTAGAATCCTGAAACATGAAAAAACATAGCTAAAAATAATATAATCTGGAATAATCAATCAAGGAAAAATAACAAATCAGAATCTTCAAAGCCTAATCTAAGAAAACCCATGTGATGGATAGACAAGAAAAGTAAATCCCTTATAGAATTGGGTCTTAGAAATCTCATGCAAAAACTTAAACCTAATTTAATGATTAGATAAAAAATTATGACCTCGTTTAATTACTATGCTTATCTGACATAACATGATCGAATTTTCTTTTAGACCTAACTCGGTTATATATTTTTAATTTAGTTCTTCAATTATAATTTATCATTTGTTTTGTTTTTAATTTCATTCCTCATTCTTTAATTTTTTTATTTTCTTCTTATTTCTTTTATAGAAGTTTTTTTTTCAATTTAGTCATTCAATTACAATTTCTCAAATGTTTTGTTTTTCATTTCGGTCCTTATTTTTTAAAATTTTAATTTTTTTTCTTGGCCTTTTTGTTGAACTTTTTTTTTTGCTTTCAATTTTATTATTCAATTAAAGTTTTTTTTGTTTTTTTACCACTTTAACCCTCATTTTTTGATTTGTTTTTTCTTTTGTTAAAGTTATTTTTCAATTAAATTTAACCCTCAAATTGAAATTTTTTATTTGCCCTCTAATTAATGTTATTTTTACCCTTAATTATTTTTAGATCCTTTTGTGTAATTGATTTTTTTTTCATGATTTCATCTTTCAACATTTGATTTGTTGGGGATTCGGGTTCGTGCGATCGTTCTGAATTAGTTTTTTTTTAATATTGATTTTATGATTATCTTTAAATTTTTTTTATAAGTTTATTACGGTCTCATGATGTAGGTCATGAGTTTTGCATGCTATTTTTTAATATAAGTTTTTTAATATTGATTTCAAAATGATTTAAAAATATAAAAAAATATTAATTAAAAATAAAAAAATAAAAAACAATTTTAATTTTTTTTAAATACTTTTATAATACAAAAACAAACATACATGGTAAAAAGCTTGTTTCATAGCACCTCCAATCATCCAATTATATCGTGTGTTGGCTGCAAAATTTCCCAACACTCTACCCGTCCACCATCAACTACAACATTAGCAATTCAAGCACAATTCTATTATCTTCTATCCAAATCATAATTGTATTAAATAGAACATTTTCATAATAATATACTGGATGCTATCATGTCAGGCTTAATTTATAAATGGTATAATAAACTAAATCTATTTAATAATTTCTTATTTCTGATGTTTAACCTGTTTTCCAGTAAAAAACAATAAAAATTGCAGCATAATATGATAGTATGTAAACATATCAATACTTAAAAAGAGGAAGAAAAATCTAAGTTTAACCAAACTTCTTGCAAGCATAGTCGAACAAGGCCTGCAGGTAACTCACAGATGATTCCTCTTCTGGCAACTTGAGAAAACGAGCAACTTTTGCAAATCCAGCATGGTGCTGGTGCCCTAGTAGAGAATCCTCCAGCTTGACTTGGAAGTTCATTTCCTGCTTGTGAAGTTTTGGACTTGATAAAGTCCACTGCATTGCCCAGATGGCCAAAGGCCTCATGTAGCCTAGAGATCTATACTGGCCATTGGTGTTCCAACCTTCTGGAGTTTGAAAAGAATACCTGTAATTAACACAGCACCAACCTGTTACTCAGCATTCCATGGTTCATGGCTTCTTACATACTTCCACAGTTATAAAACCCGGCCCGTCTCGGCTCGGCAGATCAAGCTAGGTACTGGCTGATCCAGGAGCCTGGTTTGGGCTCTCTTTTTTATGTCATTTTGTTTTTTAAAGATCATAGCTTTGATTGACTTGCTGACCCACAAGTCGATCAGTTGAACCCGTGATCTAAACCTTTGACCGGGTTGATGCTTACTTGTCTGCAGATATCAGATTGAAAAACATGAAGACAGAAGAAGAAGGAAAGGGTGAAGGTTTCCTACGTACCCAAGTCCTTGTTCAGCCCACGCAGCCTCAAAGACTCCGCTTGCGGTATGAAAGGCCATATCCATCAAACCTTCCTGCATCATTGTTGCGGCAACTGCATAAGTGACCCCAGACCATATTTCTCTCGACTGCATATCTGACATGTCCACTGTTCCATCAGGCAGCATCCCATTTACAGCCCCTCGTTTCCCATCATGCACCTTCAGGAAGTTGTAATTATAAATCTTCTCTAATGCACTTCGTGCTTTGTCCTCGTCAACAATCGGCAAAAGTCCGCATGCTCGTGCATACCTACCACCACAATCGATTAGTAGCTAAACCTTTACCGTAACAAAATAATGCGTTTCCCCATAATTAGAAACCTACAGTTCTGAAGCCTGGATGGTTCATTGTCATGCAAGTAATCTACAGAAATATGAATTTATTTCTTATCTACCGTTTGTGCTTTTGAAAGAACACAGAGCTATTTCTACTGCTTTCAGAAGCAAGCAGAGGGGGCTGAGGTAGAACATCTAGTGGATAAGTTCATGGATCAAATAAACATAACGAAGCCTAAGAATAAGTCTGAACGCGCTAAACAATCTTCCGACAAAAACAACCATAACTCTTAATTCAATCATTGGATTGAACTGAAATTTTGTCAGAACATTCTTCAAGCCTTTTTCTCAAAAGGGTCAGCTCTTTGTAATCAGATGAGAGGTCATTTTATCCACAAAATAAGCCCAAATGATTCTTTTTTTATTTATTTTCATTTTCATTTTTGGATTTTCTTCTTATCTTGATAGTTAATTATCGGTTTAGTTTTTTTTTCCTTTATAGACTAAATCGGTTTAGCTACCATATAATCAGTTGGTGTGCTTTGTTTTCAATCTATTAATTTATGAAGTATTGAATTTCAAAATATATCGAAGTTTTCTCTATAGTTTAAGGCTAAAGCTACCTTAAAACTTATAAAAACCCTAGTTCTATCTTTGCTACAAGCTTATCAAATACTTTGGAAACTTTAATCAATCAAGTCTATATTAATGATCTAAAGGAATTTGATGTTCAAAAGGATTAAACAAGGCATGATTGCAGCATACCATTGTCCGGCCAACTGATCAGCTTGAATGGATGGGCTATTTCTACCATTGCTGTCGTCATAATTGAAGTAAGAACCATTCCATAACTTGTCATACACAACCTTTGCCTTCTGAAACCTAAACCAAAAATATTCTGCAGAATCCTTGTCTCCTACTTCCCATGCCAGGGCTGATGCAGCCTGTAAGGCCGCCACCCATAGCCCACCACAATATGCACTAACTCCAGACACAGACCATGTATCATATGTCTGATCAGGAAAACCATCATTCTCAATCATCCCATCACCATCCTTATCAAACTGATCCATATAAGCCATTGCAACATAAACTGATGGCCAAACAGCTTGTGCGAACTTCTTGTCTCCTGTGGCAACTACATCTCTGTAAACCTGGAGAACAAATTTTGGATTCAAGTCTTTCCAGCGATCAGTATTGTGAAGGTTATAGGCATTTACTTCAAACCATGGGTCATCAATCCCAATGTCATGAGGGACGGCTCCAAGAACCTTCCTGGTGACACACTGTCCATCTAGTAGAAGGTGCATCTTACTGGGATCATGCATCATAACCGCGGCTGCAAAGTCCCTTTGAATGCTGAGCTGAAGTTTGGGAAACAGCATAATTAATGCGAAAGATGCATAGAAGTGAACATCATAGGTGTTCCACATGGGATACTCGATCCCTTCTAGATAAAGGAATTGGCCGACATTTTCTTCTCCTTCTTGAAGCAAATTCGTTCCTAAAGCAGAATTGGTTGCTAAAGGAGTGTGGATTTGCTCAAGCACAGAAGTCATCCTTCCAAGAATGTCAACAGAAGTATCGCCTTGGTGGCCTAAATCAGAACCTGTCCTATCGAGAGAGAACTTTTTTCCTCCAACAGTTGCTAAACTATGCAACGGAGAAGATCCATCTGAAATAAACAAAATGTTACTAAAGTATGTTTAAGACATTCATAAACATGAGTTGGGCTATGAGAGAAGAGGCTCCATCATCCACATACCTGTCCAAATTGTTCCCCCTGAATTAAGATAATAGAGCTCATTAAAGAGAGTGACAGGATACCTGCAAGGAATCTTCCAAGTAACTTCAGAATCTGGGTTTACATGAAATGAGAAAACTACACACTGAAGCTCACCATTCAGGAAGCCTCTTGTCTTCAAGAATTGGTCTCTGCCAGGCTTCTATCTGGGAGTCCCAATGGCCATGTCCTATAGTTTAAGGAAACAAGGAATTCAAATGAATTTATTAGCTTTCCAGCGCAGGATTGTGGTTTCCAAACGTAAAATCAATCTCCACACTTCCTATTCACAGTCTGGCTTTAAAATATTTCTGTTCCATGATTGCACTTTTTAAAGCAACCAGTGTCATCAAAGAGGACAGAAAAAGACTTTACCGAGAATAGCATCATGCGCAATATTTGCAGCAGCATCTCCATGAGTACCATAGAATTTGGTGTAACGCCTGTTGATGGACACATTTTAGCACACCGATAATCTTCCAATTTGTAGTCCACTTCAGATAAAGCATTTGGCAACCTACCTGTGATAAGTCCTTCCACTCGCAAAGATTACTTCAGGACAGTCCCATGCCAATGAAAAAGTAACTGTACACACAGAATCTGGTGGAACTGTTGAAGTAGCTGCAATGGCTGCCCCAATAGATGATCCTGGTTCTGAAGGCACCGGCTTTCCAGATGAGTTGAGGTTGTCGAAGGATCCATGCTATTAAAACACAAATCAGTGGAAGTTTAGGTAAGTTTTGTTAGCAGAAGATGCAGACTGAAGCATTTGAGAACATTTTCACAAAACAAAAGGTACGAGTATGCCAACCTCTTTTACTTCATTCCACATCTCTTTTGCCGTAAGACCTTGCGAATTTCCAGATATCACAAAGGAAGGGCATTTTGAGACATGGACACCGGGAGTCTCTTGTGCAGCGATTGCAAATGTCAATGGGGGAAGCTCGTTTGCTGTCCTGTATTGTAAACAAGACGAGTTCATTATAAGAAAATCCTGACACATGCCATAAACTTACAAATCAATCCCACCAAATCCAGAAACAATATTCCTCTCCAAGGAAAGGAACTTACTTGTGATGTAGAAGTACACAATGCACACCATCGTCCATCCTAGAAAATCAATTATCTTGCCGATTAGCATTGATTACAACCATTACATGCACATCCAAATGCTTTATACACATAGAAGCAAAAAAGAAAAGTCTTGTATTAGCAAGTAGTGTTGGAAATTAGAGCAATACAATAACATTCACACACACACACACACACACACAACGACTTACATTTTTGTTGAATTGAGGTGCTGGCCAGAAAATTCAGAAACCCCTCCAACAGAATTCTGAATCGGCACAAGTCGACACAGAGGTGTAAGTTACATGAGTTTCAGTTGCTTCTCAATTGTCAGACTGTTTTAAAGGATCTTGAGAAACATCTTTAGCACTCATTTGCAGATGAAATAAACAAAGAAACCAGGAGAAACAACACAAAAGCATCAGTGCAGAGGTTAAAAAAATCAAAGTACTTACTGCCCATGTGAAAAGCAAGGTGACATCAGCTGCAGTCTCTCCAGAATTATAGAGCTGAAATAAACATTCCACTCTTAGTAACAGGGCAGACTGTACTTAATGTCCAAGAATCAAGTTTCCCGTTCCTACCGTGAAGGTAAAAACTGAGACAGGAAAGCTGCTCTCCTTGTAATTATGAGGAATAACAGGTGAAATTTGACGACAAACAACCCTGAGTTCTGGATCAGGTTCGCCTGCGCTTGAGGAGAAAGGCATCCAGATATATGATATTATATCCAAAACAGAGTTCATAATAATCTCAGATGTATACATACTACTTGCAAATGTAGGTTACCCTCGTATACAGTCCAAGCCCTGGGGTATAAAGCATGATATGTGGAATTATCTCCCTTCAGATTCCATTCCCAAGATTCAATCCCTGAACCTGCAGGTTCTCTGAGTACGTGGACAAACATCGGTGACTGTTTTTCCATTTCTTTGTCTATATTTCTATCAAAGTTCAAACTCATCTTAACTGATTTTCAAGTTGAATTAGAAACAACATTCATGTATCAATTGTAAGCTAATCAGGCAATAATGCAATCACTTACTCAAGCTTGTCTGGACTCCTTGAGCACAGTACGCTACAGTATTTTTTACCATTTGAGCGGGAAACAAAAATCTGCACGCAATAGCATTCAAATTAAGAAACCAAGTCACATGCAGGCAAGAAGTAGAGTTTTATGCGTTTTAGTCTGATAACACAGGAATTGTAGCGTATAAGTCTTTAGTCTGGCATAGAGAGACACAAACATGACTGCTGTGTTCTGAGACAGCTAGACATTATCAAACACAGGAAAACCAACCACTCCATCTTGTCTTACTTGGACAAACTACTAACAGTGTCATTGATCCCAAAATAGAAAGGCAAAACAAACATGTTTCCCCCCGCAGTTATTAGACCCGGCCCGGCCCGGCTTATTGATCCAAGAAACCCGTGATCTAAACTGGCTGAATTTTAAGTTAAACCAAAAAAAGCATTGATCTAGTGAAACCCAGATCATCTTAACAAGTTTTTAGTGATATAGCCAAA
>Ga0307515_10011229_pt1 | contig 17008 bp, 8 predicted proteins | sample 17_EM_MG_FD_194513 | JGI IMG/M metagenome (GOLD analysis project Ga0307515, IMG submission 194513) | Populus trichocarpa ectomycorrhiza microbial communities from riparian zone in the Pacific Northwest, United States - 17_EM | ecosystem: Host-associated > Plants > Roots > Unclassified | place... | reverse complement strand
CTTGGTGATGCCATTTGGGCTAACCAACGCACCGGCTACCTTCCAGAGTTTGATGAATGAAGTATTCCGCAGGCATCTAAGAAAGTTTGTGTCAGTATTTTTTGATGATATTTTGATATATAGTCAGACAATGATTGAGCACCTGGAACACCTGCACACTGTGTTTGAATTGCTGAAGGGGCACCAGCTGGTAGCTAAGCGCAGCAAATGTGCATTTTGTATTCCTCAGATGGAGTACCTAGGGCATGTTATTTCCAAGGAGGGGGTAGCTACTGATCCTAAGAAAATTCAAGCCATCACCAGCTGGCCAGAACCCCGAAATGTTAGGCAGCTGCGGGGATTTTTGGGCCTTACGGGTTATTACAGAAAATTTGTCAAAAACTATGGGGCCATTAGCAAGCCACTCACTCAGCTATTAAAGAAGGATGCATTTGCCTGGAAGGAAGACGCCATTAGTGCCTTCAACAACTTAAAACAGGCCATGACTCAACCGCCGGTTCTTTCCCTGCCTAACCTTAACAAAACTTTTGTGGTGGAGACAGACGCCTCAGGATCGGGTATAGGGGTTGTCCTCATGCAGGAGGGGCATCCTATCTCTTTCATCAGCAAATCATTGGGACCACAACAGCAAGCATTATCCACTTACGAAAGAGAAATGCTAGCCATTTTACATGCCGTCACCAAGTGGAGACACTACCTATGGGGCAGACACTTCACAATCAGAACAAATCATGTGAGCCTCAAGTATCTGCTGGCACAAAAGGTTTCTTTCCCATCCCAACATATTTGGTTAGCCAAACTTTTAGGCTTTGATTATGACATCGAATATAGGAAGGGAAAAGAAAATATTACTGCTGATGCTCTCTCTAGATGTACCAACAAGGAGCTGTTCGCCCTTACGTTGTCCACCATTTCAACCAAATTGTTAGATGAGGTGAAGATGTCCTGGGCTACAGACACTGCTTTGCTAAAGATCATCAGCAACCTAACCACAGATCTTAGCTTGCATCCGCAGTATACATGGTTAAATGACCATCTATACCGAAAGGGGAAGCTGGTGGTTGGCAATAATTCTACCTTACAGGGCAAACTGATTTCCATCTACCACGACTCTGCTATAGGGGGACACTCTAGGTGTCACTATTACTGCCAAACGAGTAGGGTCATTGTTCTATTGGAGGAAACAGCAAAAGCATGTGAGAGCATATGTGCGAGAATGTCACATTTGTCAGAAAAATAAAAGTGAGAACGTCAAGACACCCGGCCTGCTTCAACCTCTCCCAATACCCCAAGCACCCTTCATGGACATCAGTATGGACTTTGTTGAAGGCTTACCCAACTCCAAGGGAAGGAACGTCGTCTTGGTTGTAGTGGATAGGTTCAGTAAGTATGCACATTTCATCGCATTATCCCACCCCTACACAGCTGCATCTGTGGCAGATGCTTTCATGCATAACATCTACAAACTACACAACTTACCTGCTTCAATAGTAAGTGATAGAGATCCGGTGTTTCTAAGCAGATTCTGGAAGGATTTATTCACCCACCAAGGCGTTCAACTATTGCACTCAACATCCTACCATCCACAAACAGACGGACAGACAGAAGTGGTGAACAGGTGTCTAGAACAATATTTGCGGTGCATGACAAGCGAGACACCCGATCAATGGTATCAATGGCTACCCTTAGCTGAATAGTGGTATAATACCAGCTATCACTCGTCCATCAAGTCTACACCCTTTGAAGTTCTATATGGTTAGAATCCTTCAGTCCACATCCCTTACCTATCTAAGGATTCTAACATAGAAACTGTTGACAGACAACTAACAAAAAAAGAAGACAGACTGAAGACTATCAAGGACAATCTCAAAGTGGCTCAACATCGCATGACCCAACTAGCAAACAAGAAGCGCAGTGAGCGCATCTTCAAGATTGGTGACTGGGTATACTTGAAATTGCAGCCTTACAGGCAACAAACGGTGAGCAGCAGGGGTTCACAAAAGTTGTCCGCCAAGTACTATGGTCCATACCAAGTAATTGAGCGCATAGGGGCAGTCGCTTACAAACTGAGCCTTCCCAGTTCAAGCGCCATACACCCAGTGTTTCATGTCTCGCAATTAAACAACATGCAGGAAATAAGATAGTGTACAACAGCTTACCTGCCTAAAAGTTAGACCCAGAGTTGCAACCTCACGCCATTCTTGACAGGAGGATGGTCAAACATAAAAATCAGGTAGCAACACAGGTTCTAGTTCACTGGAAGACCCTATCACCATACAAAGCTATCTGGGAGTTTGCAGATGACCTTCTCATGAGGTATCCGCAGTTATTCCTTGAGGACAAGGAAATTTTTAAAGGGGAAGGTATTGTTGCGAGCCAAAACACACCGTAGCGGGAACTTCAGTTTAAACTAAAAGTCAGTAACGAAACGCCATCGTTTCAATATCTTCAATTATATGCACCGTTTAATTAAACAGGAATTTAATTGTCAGCATCAACCTTGTGTTTCAATTTTGTTATTGTTACTGTTACAAGAAGTCGCGTGTGACTCTTGTAACATATTCTAGAATACACACTCCTATAATTATGGCACTGCATGTAACCAGAGGTGTGTGGAAAAATATACAATGCAATTAGTGTGTTTCTGTTCTTCTCTCTCTCTCTCTCTATCTCTCTTTCCCCTCAATCTTCTCCACTCCTCTATTCCTCTCCACAGTCTTATGTTACGTGTAAAGGTTCCTGTAACCTTAGCTCATCCATTTGAAATCCTGCTGATTGGTTCTCTCAAAATTTACCTTGCAATAGTTTTACTATGCACACACCTGTACATTCTATCGTGGATTTTTACAATAAAATTACTATTTTATCTTTAACAATTTAAGTCTTATAGAATCTTTTCAAGAGTAATATAGTATTTTCATATGGCACATTTGTTATTACAAGATTGAATGGGTAAATGAGTCTTTTAATCTTTAATTTGCATAATGTAATATCTAAAAAATAGTTAGAAGTTGAATTTTCTTAACAATGAAGACAAGGGTGTTTTCAGTTTTTACTTTATTTTGGCACGATGTAGTTACTGAAGTCCCCTTAAAATCAAATAATCTAAAGCTAAGATAGAGGGTTTTTTTGGTCTTTTATTATGTCTTATGTGGGTCATTGGCAATTTGATATTTTCATAAATTAAATTAAAAAAAGGAAGATGTTACAGGCTCATGCATCCCATGCATCAACATGTGGGAGACGCCAGTAACTTTTAGGCAACGTATGTGGCGCCACACGATGACCCAACACCACATTTCAGGGAGCTGTTCAAAGTGTCTTGCCACCCTTTTCACGAGAGTCCGGCATGTGTAACTGCCATATGCACGGTGGAGCTCCAACAATGTTTTTTCGTTTCCCCCTCTTTTCCCTCTCTTCAACCTTGAAAAATGTGTAGCCCTTGCAAAAAATCAGAAAAAATGTGTTATTTGTTAAGTTTATTATATTTAGTCCTTATTCTTTTAATTGTATCAAATTTCATTTATTTCATTTTCAATGTTATCCTTTGACTTTTGATTTTTAAATCAAACTTGTCCTCTTATTTTATGATATTTCATGTTTGACCCTTAGTGTTTAGATTTTTAATTTAGATTCTTGGCTCTTTTATCAAATTTTAATTTTTTTTCAATTTCGTCTTTGGATCTATGATCATATTCTTATTTTTTTTCATATTGGTCCTCAATCTCCAGAATTATATTTTTTATTTGGATTATTTTGTAAATTTGATTTTTCTTTTCAATTTTGTTTTTCAATTCAATATTTGATGATATTTAAGGTTTGACCCTCGATGTTTTGATTTCTAATTTTGATTCTTAGTCCTTTTATCATTTTTTTTTTAATTTAGTCATCATTCTCTTGATTTTTATTTTATTTTGGATTCATTTATTTATTTGATTTTTTTTCAATTTTGCTCTTCAATTCAAAATTTTAGTTTATCTTCTCAAATCTTTTTTTTTCAAATGAGGTTCTTATTCTCTTAATTGCTATTTTTTATCCTTGATTTTTTTTATTTTATCATTTGACATTTGATTTATTGGGATTTGGCCTCTTTGGTTTTTCCCATTATTTTCAAGCCCTACCCAGGAGTCAATCTGGGACAGCTATTGGGTCATGAGTTGACCCGAGAGAACCCAAATCAATCAATTTTTTTTTGTTTTATAAAAAAGTTAAATTGATACCATTTGAAAAAAAAGGAAAATAATCAATGGGTTTTGACTTTGTTTTTGCCCTAGGTTAACTGAAACATAGGTCAACCCGAGTTAACCGAAACATGGGTTAACCTAGGTTTTTGACCATCTTACACTAGATCAATTCTTCCCCAATTTGTTTTGAAAATCGGCTTGGTCTAAGTCATGGGTCACGGGTCAACTCGTCAGGTCGAGCCAAGTTTTGAAATAGTAGCTTTCCAGATGCGGTGCTTCCAGTTTAGTCACTGACTAGGGTCATAAGTTTAAAAGGTTGACATGAATTAATGTTGTATTTTTTCCCGATTACATCCTTTAAAGTCGTTCGTTTTAATAAACGAACTTCATTATTTTTTTCAGTTTTCTTTTCAATTAGGTTATTCATATCTCATGATCTAGGCGACTCACGTTTTTTTAGATTGTTTTTTTGTATCCTTTTTTATTTTGTCCTTAAAAATTTGATTCTTCTTAAAATTAAACTTTGTTTTTTTGCCTATTTTTTCTTCTATTGGATTAGATCCTACTCTCGGGTTTGATGACTTCACTCGATTTTGCTGGTGCTTTGTCTTTTAAGATTTTTCTATTAATTTTTTTCTCGATTTCATCCTTCTACCTTTTAATTCTTAGTGATTGATAATTATAGTTTTTTTTTTTAATTTTCTTTTTATAATGTTGAGTCATGAATGTTTTTTTGTTATTTAAAATACATAGATAGTGCTTGAGCATCATTTTTTTAAGCTGTAAAAAAACCGACCCAGCCTGTGACAAATCACGGGCCAACTATGTAGTGAAACACTATAGCAAGCCCTCTCCAGTACCGGTCGGATGCTAATCTCCCTGTTGAATTACACATGAAACTAATTTTAATTCATGATCTGGGTGTGTGTTAAGAAGAACAGAAGTTTTTGATAGATAGTTATATTTATTTTATGAGTTTGAAATAATGAAATATATTGAAGTTAAGAAAAAAAAGTGACCGAGAACTAAAAACGGCCCATGGAATGGTTTTACTCGTGATTATTAGATCTATCCAAAACCGACTCAGAAAATGACTTGAATCACTCAGCTCGGAGGTTATCAGTTCAATCTATTCTTCTTTTTTATTTCCTTAACTAAAAACCTAGCTTAGATTAGCTGAAAGTTTTCCTGCGAAGCGATACAGAGTTAACCTTGTTTCAATTATAACCTTCACACCTGTGAGATTCACGTTGTTTTCTCCGATCGAGGAATGTAAGGAACTCCTTCAGATTGATTTTCTTCCTTCCTTCTGTGCAGGCTGATGATGCCGAGCTGCCTGTTAAAACCCGGAACTATCTTTAGATTATGTTTATTAGCAATTTTCCAGCCAGTGGAAATTAAGGCTATGTACGTAGTAAGGTTAATTATAAACAGCCAAAGTTGCAATGAACAGAAGAGATAAAATATCAAACACCTTTGATGAACTGATCTTCCAATATCCTTCATAGATCACATGAGGAGCTCCCCTGCATCCACCTTCCCTTCCGTCGTCTGTCTGTAATACTGAATATTAATGTTTATCTTGAAGCGTTTCTAATTAAGCAAATTAAGGGCTAATTAAGCAAATTAAGGGCATCTTTCAAGACTCACTTCCTTGCCTTCTCCTATATATATCCAGCCTGCATTTCTAATTAATTAAACCCACCATGTGCATCTTCACCTTCAAATCCATAAATCCAACTTTTATTTCATACCATTTAACCGATGTTAATCGCCAGAATAACTTTATGAGGCTGGCCGGGTCGTTAAATATGTTTTCTTTATTATTTAATTTTTTAAATATAAACATTTTAATGTAGACGATACATTCTTAAAATATCTCTTTACCATAGAATAAGTTCTTAAAATTTAGTTTTTTTTTTTTTTTTAACTCTCTATAATATCTTTAATAATTTTGTTTGGTATTTTTTCCCATACCCAAATACCACCATCGTGATCAATTTACAAACAAATCTTAGCCATTAGATCAGTAGACCTCAAATAGGACCCACAAGTCCAAAGGCATAGAATATATTAACTCAACCCTAGTTAGCCTTTACCCTTGTTGTGTGGCAATATATCTACAACCTCTCTACGCAATCTTACTCTTTTCTTCTCGCATCCGTTATCGCTACCACATCGCCGTCAGCTCACAAATTCTCTCCTCCATAAAACCCTTATTCTCAATTTCACAGGTCTCTCTCTCTCCTTCTTTCCTTACTCCCCCTTTTCTGTCATAGATTCTTGCTGTCGTTTCGATCTCTGTTTAGCTGCAGCTTATTTTACCCTCTTAGAGCTCGAATATTAGTGTTAATTAATTAATTCTGATTTCATGAATTACATGGAACTTGATAGGGTTTAATGCTCTATTTAGGTTAATGGGTTTTTGTTAAAAAAGAAAATAATTAATGGCTTCATATCTGTAAATGCTAGGGTTTGCTGGAAAACATGAAGAATATAATGGGTTTGATGTGTTATTAGCAAGGAGAAGATGGATTAGGGTTGTTTCTTACATTACATGCCTAGGTTAATGGTATCGTTAATGGGTTTCTTTTATATTTTAAGGTTGTGAGTTGTTGTTGTACTATATGATGTGTAAACGCCATTGTTAACCATAGTGTTAATCTTTGATGTATGAAAGTAGAAAAAGATAACAACAATGAGCAACTGGAAGTCATCTATAAAAGCTGTGGAAGTAGGGATTTCAATGAAGAATAGCCCTCGTTTGATAGTGGAGTTAAATTGACTAGGATAATCAAGACAAGGTATTGAAAGGAAGCGATCATGGGTTTGTTTAACATGAGTGTAATCTTTGACATTTAGTCTCTTTGAATTGATGTATGACATGCTAAGATCAATTTAGGCCTTGAACTCTTCACGTGCTGTTTTAGTGGAAAGTTGTTTGCTTAAGTTATATAAAATTTATTTATCATATGAAGCTGGTTGTTGAATTTATTGCGCATGATTTAATAGTTTCTTAATCTGGTTGGGTTTTTTCTTCGTTATGATACTATTTCCTTGACTGCTAAGTTTAAATTGCACAGAGAGAGCAAACAATTTTGTGTAAATGAGGGGAAGGAGTTATAGTCCATCGCCTCCAAGGGGCTATGGTAGAAGGGGACGGAGTCCTAGTCCTCGGGGACGTTATGGTGGTCGTAGCAGGGATCTTCCTACTAGCCTCCTAGTTCGCAACCTTCGTCATGATTGCAGGTTCGCTATCCCATAACTTCTGCTCTTTAACATTTTTTTTTAGATTTTCTTTCTGTTTTTTTTTGCAAATAGTGGCTGGTATAAAAATTTCTGCTTCAACATCTGGGTTTTCTTGCCTTTATACTTGTCCAACTGAGACTGGCTAGGCACATAGAAGGTTAGAGTGCTAAGTTTGCGTAATAATCATTGCTGATTTTAGGTGCTTATTAGGACATAATGAACAATGCATCTATGTGGCCTCAGTGCTTTGTGCCAGTGGGCCATAACATTAGTTGCCACCTAAGGATAGTCTTATATGTGCACAAGAGACAGGAGTAGTGATGACAGTTATTTTGTCTACTCGCGGAGAGAAACTTCACACAAGTTAACGATTCAACTGGTGACTTTCATGTTGCCGAGAGTGGGAACCTATCCACAACTAAACTTGCCATTATGCAGTATGCACCACTTCCTATTAATAGCTGAGTATTTTGGGACCATAAACTTTATGCGTGTTTCTATCATAAATACATGCCAGTTACTTTTATGCTTTTTGCAGGCCAGAAGACCTTCGCAGACCCTTTGAACAATTTGGTGCTCTCAAGGACATTTACTTGCCTAGAGATTATTATACTGGGTGAGCAATTACTTTAGCTGTTCATGTATGAAGTTGTTTGCTGATATTTCATTTTTTCTTACTATTTCGTTAAAAAAATTCCATTGGGGTTTTGCTTTTTCTAATCATGGTGTCTTTATGTTCCTTGGAGTTAATGGAGTCAATAGTCTTGTTTGGTTTCTTTTTCAAAATTAATTCCCCTTGTGAAACAGATGGGACAAATAATGTTAAGTTCTTACCACAGCTTTCTGTTTTTCTTTCTTCCTTTTTCCTCTCCCTTAGAAGTAACTCAGCTTGTCCTATTTTTTGTATTGTCTGATTTCCTTCCTGCACTGCATCAGAAACTTATTAGCTTGAACTATCAATTTTTTGAAACTTTTTGATGTTATCATTGTCATAATTTTTGTGAAATTCACACAATGTTCAGCAATCTGTTTGGTTTTCTCCAAGCAGGCCCTATAACCCCCCCTTCCTCCAAATTTCTTTTAGGTCATCTCTTAATGATATACTCCTGTAATCATAAGCTGGGTTCCTTGATTGAAGTTCTTGAGATTTAACAGTGAAATTAAAGTTTTGAAGACATCAATCAAGTAATTAGAGTTCTTTTGAAGATGATGTTAATGATAGTGAAGATTTGAAGGAAGTTGGGTTTGAATACATTGTGAAGAGATTCCAAGTCTTGAAGAGTTTCAAGTCATCTTTAAACTGACACTTGCAAGGTCAGCAGTGTGCTTGCTTTTTCATATCATGACCTTCATATAATGGGGATTATGTTGGTACATTTCATTGGCAAAAGGCTTATGGTTCCCGTGCTCAGCCCCTGTTTTTGTAGCAGATGGTGACACTCATCTTCAACTTGTTTCTTTATCATCTTCTTTTGACAGGGAACCCCGTGGTTTTGGCTTTGTCCAATTTGCAGATCCTCATGATGCTGCTGAGGCAAAACATCATATGGATGGTCGAGTTCTTCTTGGCCGGGAGTTGACTGTTGTATTTGCTGAGGAGAATAGGAAGAAGCCAATGGATATGAGAACAAGGGAGCGTACAAGGTAGACACCATCTTTTATTTGTTGGCTTGCCTGATGGGATTGATTTTGATTGGCATGGATATTTTTCCTTAAACAACTATTTCTCTACTCAGTTGCGGTATAAGATGATTGCTGAAATGGCAGTGTTTTATTTGTCCATCTCTTTCTTCCTACTTTGTTTTTCATTTCGAGTGGAGTTGAGAGCATGGAGGCATTGCTAACATGTATCTGGAATGATATGTTTCAGGGCTCATTGATTTGAATTTTTCTATTGGAAAACAAACTTCAACAAATTCAAAATGATAAGATTAGCTATTTTGTTAGATTGTTCTGGTTTCTGAATTTGTGGATTATAAGGTGGAGTTGTTTCACATGCCAATCATGCCATGACATGATATAAGGATGTTCATGAGACCTGTATTTTTTTAATCTATAAATTGTGTGATCAGGACTTGTTTTAAAGCTCTCTTGGTCCCAATTCAGGGTTGTATTTTATGATTTGAGTATATGCAATAATCTTCCATAGTTTTCTTTTTTGATAATCCTCCAAATGATTTCATTTTCCTACAGGGGTCGATTTCGTGATAGAAGAAGATCACCTCCTCGTTATTCTCGGTCACCACGCCATTCTCGTTCTCCACCTCCACGCCATGCAAGATCCCCGTCCCGTAGTCGAGAGTATTATTCCCCTCCTCCAAAAAGAAGGCATCACTCAAGGTATGTAATTATTTCTTTCCAGTTGCTATTGAATTATTCATGTTTTATTTTTATTTTTTTTCGGCACCGAATATTTGTTCCTTATATAGGAAGTTGCATGCATTTTGCTTCCAAAAGCAAGTGTGTTTAGCTGTTCCAAACTGCTTGTGAAACACCGTGAAGCACTCCTTATTAGTTCTGAATCCGATATCACCTCCCTGGTTTCTGATTTACTCTTATTTATTTAGCCTCTTTGCCCTATAACTGAATTGCCCTGTCTGATGTAGGATTATTGTTATAGAAATAGGATACTTTCTGTGGTTTGTCACATGTCTTGCCATTGCCCCACTGAGGTGCATAGAGCTGTACCTTTTGACAATCCACTACTCCCACTTCAAATGTTCATGGCTGGCCTTTTGCTTTGAAGCAGATCTGTTTCACCCCAAGAGGGGAGGTACAGTCAAGAGAGGCCATATTCGAGATCAAGGAGCCACAGCCAAACTCCAGTTAGGAGCAGGAGCCGGAGCCCAGTTAGAAGCAGAAGCCGCAGCCCAAGAAGAAGCAGAAGCCATAGCCCAAATCATGATGAATATCCTAGGGAAGCAAATGGAGAAAGATCTCCTAGTCCTTAAACCCTGTATGGAAACAGATGTTTGGAACGCTGCTTGTCTTTTGGATTATGTTTACTGATGTGAGTGCTGTTCTATCAGATGGATTTGATCTAGGTTTTGTTGGCGTTTGGTTTCAACTTTGTAGAATACTTTATTGTTATTGCAGTTAATCCTGTTGCGTGGAAGGATTTGAATTCAAAAACATCAAAAAAATCGTTGATTTAGTTATTTGCTTTTGAAGCCCTCAATCGTGAGGGTGTTTAATGATGCAAAATGCTGGGAGGCATTTCCACCCTAATCCCTGATGGTCTAGTTCCCTGCAAATGTTGCCACGGCACAGCTGAGCTGTTTTGAATCCCTGTCTTTTTAGCAAAAGTGGTGTTTATAAGGGACCATCAAGTGTAAAAAAGGAGGTGCTTTTGACGTTTGGTGCCCTCTGCATTTCACTTTACATCTAAGCGAGAGCATCAAATTTTTCTTTCTGTGCAATGTTTGGCCCCATATCTAATCGGATTTGCAATCAAACATTTTGATGTCACACAATCATGCTCTTTACTTCTTTTAGGGCTCCACCCGACGAGATTAAAACTTTTGCGGAGATTTTATGCCGTCACATTGACGCTCCCATCAATTTCGGTCCTCTTTGAGCTTGGGATGTAGATTGTCTCTAATTTGGCTGCATGAGCTGAATATTCTTTGTTTCTGTTTCTTGCTGCTTATCAAAGCTAACAGAAGGGAATATGCCTTGACATCCCATTTCGAATAGCCTGAATTTGTTTTTTTTTATTTGGTCCCAAAAAAAATTCTGAATTTGGTGTTGAAGACAAGCATACTCATTAATGGCCACTGGAATTCAATTTAATTCCTTTTTCTCTGCTTTTATCACCTTCCTGTTTCCACAGCCAAAACCGTAACCTTTTGACCATTCGTATCCCTTTCAAGCTAATAAAAATGACTTTTGGAGGGAAAACAAAATCACATAAAGGCCATATTATTTAATACAATAACTCTAATTTCTTCTTACATTAAGTTTGAACTAAAAATAAACAGTCATGACATCCATATGATTTGCCCCAGAAAAGGACATTCTTAAAGGAAATAAGACAAAACAACAGACAGCAAAAATTTGCAGGGTCTTTGGATTTGGTCATGTTGGCTACTAACATTGGTCAAGCTCAGTGACAATAAAGCCTGCCATCAGAGGTTTGTTTCATATCTGGTAACCTTATAATGAAATCTAAACTCATTTTCTATATTTAGTTTAGTAGGGTGGGGTGTGTTTTGGAAGTACGCTTAATGTATTTAATGAAAGAGTTAATGTTAAGACACAAGTATGTGTTCTAAGACTAGAAAAGTGTGTGTGTGTTCTTCTGCCTCTTTGATTCTATCCACAGAAAGATGATGCCTTTACATTAGTGGGGCTATTCTTATCTGTGTAGGTTGAATATCAGATTCTTTGTACAGGATCAACGTTTAGTTTTTTGAGTAGGAGGAATTGTAGTTGCCTTTTGTGGCTACATAAAAATTTGTTAACTCTTTGAAAGTTGCAGGTTTGGTTTCGTTTCTTGGAGCGTTTCTGCTTTGTTGAGACCAGATACTGTTTTGAGTCTCTTTTCTTGGTTTTCTTATTTGGGTTCTTTGCTATGTGATGTTTTTCTTTGCAATTTAGGCATCTGGGTGCTTGTTTAGGGTTTTGGCATCCGGGTTTTTTAAGATGCAAGGCTTTCTGGGTTTTTGCTTGCTGTTTGTGGAGTTCTTTGGATTCTTGAAGTTGAAATTTATCTCCAAGTTTGTCTTTTTTCTCAAAGAGTTAATGTAGGCATGGACTTGTGGAGGTAATTTTGCACTAAATTCTCACTCTAGTATGTGCTTGGTTGCTCGAAATTTGCTGCATTGAGAATTCTCACATATTTAAAGGCAGTGTCCATGCATCAGCTTAGTCTTACTTTTTCTCTGTTAAAGAGGGGTTGTTACGAATTTGATTGTAAGGTCTTTTGGATGGGCAGGAAGGTGGGTGGATTCTCAGATGGTGAGCACATCATAATTTTCTGGTCAATGTGAGTACATGGACATGAATACATAGTATTCTCTGCCATATGGTGTTATTTACACCTCCCTTTCCCCTTTCGCAAAAATGGATTTGATTCATGTATATGTTTATTTCCCCGTGCGACCTATTTTGCTGTACTTCCTAGTTCTTTTTGGACTTTCTATGTAATACCTGGCATTTTACATAGTTTTGGAGGCTATTGATTTATGATCTCCGGGTTACTCCTAACTCCATGTTTGGAATCCTTACAAGTTTCTGTCTTTGTATTACCAGCTTCAGCTAGACCGTGATTTCTGGCCATTGATTTCTTATTACATTTTGCTTGTGTTTGCTGAACGTTTGGCAGTTTAAAGCTAAGAGCTAGAGATTAGAGTAGAATCTGGATTGAAGTTTTCTTGGATTGGATGGTGCTTGGAAATCTTCTTTTGTTTATTGTTGGCATTTTCAGCTATGCATCAGGTACTTGGTAAACTTATTATGGTCCTTTTGCTACTCTCTTTGTACATATCAAGAGCAAAGTCAGGATTAGATAAAGCTAATTAGACAAGGAGCTCAATCTGCTCTAGAAAAGCTGAGTCCTTATCTTGAGGCCCTGGAACTTTAGTAACTAACGCTTGTGAGTATCTGAAAATTTTCATTTTCAGAAGGAAAATTTGGATGTGAGAGTTCATGTTTCTAGAATAGGATCACCCATCTTACCATGTGTTACTGAAATCACATTCTTGAATTTGCAGGCGCATTTGTAGGAATAAATCTTGGAACTGATGTTTCAAACATGCCATCGGCTCCAGATGTGGTTTCAATTCTTAAAGCCAATCAGATTACTCATCTGCGCCTCTATGATGCTGATGCCCACATGTTGAAAGCCCTTGCAGACAGTGGGATTGAAGTAATGGTTGGTGTTACAAATGAGGAGGTCTTAGGAATTGGAGAATCTCCATCAAAAGCAGCAGCATGGATCAATCAAAATGTTGCAGCTTACTTGCCTTCAACCAGCATTACAGCCATTGCGGTTGGCAGTGAGGTTCTTACCTCAATCCCTAATCTTGTCACTGTTTTGGTTCCTGCCATGAACTACCTCCACAAAGCCCTTGTTGCTTCAAATCTAAATTTTCAGGTCAAAATTTCAACCCCTCAAGCCATGGACATTATCCCAAGGCCTTTCCCCCCCTCAACTGCCACCTTTAATTCCTCATGGAGCGCTACAGTTTATCAGATTCTTCAGTTCTTGAAAAACACAGACTCGTTCTACATGTTAAACGCATATCCATATTTTGGATACACATCTGGAAATGGCATTTTCCCTCTTGATTATGCTCTCTTCCGATCACTTCCCTCGGTCAAACAGATTGTTGACCCCAACACTCTTTCTCACTATGACAGCATGTTTGATGCTTTGGTTGATGCAACCTATTATTCTATAGAAGCTGTGAATATGTCTGGGATCTCAATTGTAGTTACAGAAACTGGCTGGCCTTGGCTTGGTGGAGCCAATGAACCTGATGCCACTGCAGAAAATGCTGAGACCTTCAATAGTAATTTGATTCGGAGAGTTCTAAATGATTCAGGGCCACCTAGTCAGCCAAAAGTTCCCATCAACACATACATTTATGAGTTGTTCAATGAAGACAAGAGGCCTGGGCCCGTGTCTGAGAAAAACTGGGGCTTATTTTTTACCAATGGCAGTGCTGTTTATACTTTTAGTTTGAGCACTTCGAATCAAATTACTGGAAATAATTCTGCTTTCTGTGTTGCGAAACCAAATGCGGATCCTGGTAAGTTGCAAGCAGGGCTGGACTGGGCATGTGGGCAAGGAGGGGCTAACTGCGATGCTATCCAAGAAGGGAAACCATGCTATCTTCCTAATACTTACCAGAACCATGCATCTTATGCTTACAATGACTATTATCAAAAAAAGCGTTCTGTTGGTGCAACATGCGACTTTGATGGTACTGCTGCAACGACTACGGTTGATCCCAGTACGTTCATCTATTATTTTCCCGTTATTTCTTTAATTTATTTGGTGAGCTTGAGTGCGTTTTTGCAGATGACTCTAAACTGATTGTTCCAAGGAAAATGCTCTGATATAACTTGCTTTTTATTCTTATTTTTCTGGTCTATTACTTCCATGCTGAGAACTGCTGGGTTTCCTTAACAGGGAATTTCTCCGTGCATAGTGGGATTTTACCATGCTCTTGTTTAATGAAAGATGGTTTGAAAGTCTATGCATCAAATATTATTTTTACATGATGTCCATCGCTGTGCCTTACATTCACTCCGCTCTAGATGTTCTAAGGATCATGTTAATTGTAACGACATAAATAATTGGAAATGAACCCATGAAGCAAGCTAGTTCCAGCCGATAGTCTCTGAAATGCCAGTACTTGGTGGTAAATAGAGGTCCCGCTAAATGGGCTTTGAATATTATTCTCTTTGCATCCTGTCCTCTGTCTGATTTTCCTAACAAGAGGGAAGAAAGCGATGGAATCGCTACCGCAAATCAATAGTTTTTATTGCTTTTGTTCCTAATTTAGTTATTTATGGTTTGTTCTTGCAGGTTATGGATCCTGTAAATTTACCGGGAGGTGAGAATCTGAATCTGCTTGCAGTTGATCCATTCTGCACTAAACTTTTTATAGTAATTCACCTACTTTCTGCATTGAAACAGTTCAACTATCACGCCGAACTCAAATGGAGGATTTACAACAACTGTGGCACCTGGACCCGTGACTCCTCAAGGAGGGAGTGCGACTGTGAACCTGCCAGTTTCAAAAATTCAGTTTCTAATATCAGCAGTGTTTCTTGCTCTAGTCTTGCTTTGACACCTAGGTCCATCCAGTTTTGCATCTTGTTAGTTGTTTCAACAAGTGGTGAAGATCATTCCCTCACTGAAAATGATTACAAATGCACGATGTACACTGATTAAATAATATATAGGATTGTTCACGTGTTGTTATTTGGTTCCACCAATTTGTTTCTGTTCAAGCCTCCTTTTTTTTTTCCTCTCATTTTTGTTTCCTTCCCCTTCCCCAGTCAGCTTTAGGGCTCACACAGTGTAACATTCAGGCAACAAGGCTTCAGTTTTTTGGGACAACGGAATCAGTTAGACGTCGATTTTGTAACACGTTCAGGGAGATATACCCTTCATATAGGCATCATTCTTGAAACAAATTGCTAAAAGTCATCTGGGAATGAAATGCATTCCTTCTGTATCTATGCTATGCTAGCGAAATGTCTTGAGCGAAAATCCGGAAGCTCATGATTCATGTGTTGGCTTACCGATGCGTTGGAAAACTCAATGGTAAACTCATATAGCTGCTAATACTTTGCGTTCGAATCTAAGAAGAAGAAATTTCTTCGTGTTGCATTAATGTAAATGTGGATGGTTTGTTTGAAATGAAAAAAGCTTCTACGAAGAAGATTAATCCGTCAACATTTAAAGAAGCAGAAAGCAGAACCAAGCCAACCGACTCCCTGTCTGAGCCAGACTGCGCTGGCTGAAGAGCAGCTATGAACCCATACGCAAATGCTTTGAACAACAGGTAGGATCATTCAGCATGAAAAGCAGAGTGTTGCACCAGTTGGAAGGAAAAATATTCAAAGTCCAATTTGGTGGATTTATTTCAAATTCCAAGACAGATCTCCTCCTACTATGTTACTACATTCATGTTCTTAGGCTAGTTTTAAGTGTCTTAGCATAGGGTTGTAATAATATGGATTCGAATCACTAGTATTCCATGGACTTTGGTTACTCACAGAGTAAAAACAGCAATTTTATCTTCAAAATTCCAAAAAAAATAAAAAAATAATTAAATTTGATGTCCACACACCAACAAATCGACTTGAGTTCTTTCCAACCCAGCTCAGGTGGTGGGTCAATGCAATTTATGACTCTTTTTCTTTTTTTAAAAAATAAAAAATAATATCAATTTAATAGAAAAAAATCAGTTTAAAGTAAAACAAAATTCGAAACAGGTTCGTTTCTGTATTGAAACCTGTTTTTTCATAAATAACAAATTGTTGATTTTTATGGTTTTTACATAGATGATTTTAGCGCATTAATGTAAGAGGTAAATTAAAAAAAATATTATTTTAATTAAAAAATAGTTTTAAAAACTCTGCAGTATGATCACATAACACCTGACATGATCACATGAAACATCAGGCGATGCCAAAAGGATTTTGTCATATGTGTAATCAATCACATGTCATTGTTTGTGTGCAAAATGACAAAACAAAATAATAATTTATTGATCTTGTTGTTGAAACAAATGTAAGAAAAAATAATAAAAGTATTATACATTAATACCTTATAAAATCACAGTCGCAAATTCCATACGAAACCTTGAAACCATCGAGTCTAAAATTATCTTTAGGATAATTGAAAAATGTAATTGATAGAAAACCATAATGGATGGAGTCTCATGTTACCAGTTTTTCTATGAAATGTCGAGAAAAATATGATTATAATTATTTTTTTAATTTTTTTTATTTATAAATATATCAAAATAATATTTTTTTATAATATGTCACTACATCATTTATAATACCGCTATATATCCTAAAATTAAATATAAAAGCTGCTATTTGAATCA